>ORMF011139753.1_pt1 | contig 27804 bp, 25 predicted proteins | sample 1779871 | NCBI WGS metagenome assembly ORMF01 (sample SAMEA104232316, study PRJEB22302) | groundwater metagenome | biome: forest; feature: aquifer; material: groundwater | place: USA | collected 2011-08-07 | depth 5.4 m | reverse complement strand
CAAAGAACATGACGTAGTGTATTTTGAGGGCGGCCGCCGCAAATGCGCCTGCGGTTTCTGGCTGGACGTCTCGCTTTTGGAAACGGTCGAAGATTTCACCCGTTATTTTGAAAGCGAAGAGGAAAAAAAGCGTGCGCAGGCCATACAAAAAGACGCCGGCATGATTTGCGGGATGATTTTAAATGAAGAGTGCCCGGAAGTGGATATCGAAATCGCCAAACAGAATCTGGAAGAAAAGGTCCGCAAACTTTTTCCCGACAAGATGGATGTTTACCGCATGATTTACGAAGCGCGTTTCAAGCGCCTGTGGGATCAATTTCGCGGGCAGTGAAGCCCTCCGTTATGAGCCAAAACATCACCATTCTTTTAGTGGATCCGGAAAATCCCGACAATATCGGGGCCGTAGCCCGTGCGATGAAAAATATGGGACTGCGGGATCTGCAGCTGGTGCGGCCGCAGCGTCTCTGGAAACACAAGGGACTTAAACTGGCGGTCACGGCCGCGGATGTTTTAAAGCAAGCGCGGGTTTTCAAGACCGTGGAAGAAGCGGTGGCGGACGCACATCTGGTAATCGGTACCACGCGCCGCAGCGGGCCCCGGCGCGGGACCTTTTTGGATTTTCGCGAGGCCATGCAGAAAATTCAAATCACACGCAAGCAGCATCAGGTTTGCCTCATGTTCGGCCGCGAATCCAAGGGTTTGGACAATGCTTCCCTAAAACTTTGTGATTGGGTCACGACGATTCCGGTCAGCCCGGAGCAGCCGTCCATCAATCTGGCCCAAGCCGTGATGATTTTCGCGTTCTCCTTGTTTGATCTTGCCACCACGCTGCCGCCGCCGGCGCCCAAGCGGGGCCACCGTAAAGCTTTTGCCGAGGAAGTCAAACCTGAGACGGATTTTCTGACCAATGAAAATGTCAGAGAAGTCTTGGATCGCTTGGATGAAGCCTTGGATGCTTTGGGCTACGGCGAACAAAGCGATAAAAAGCCGCGTATCCGGGCTGTTTTCCACCGGCTTTTTAAACGCACCGGACTTATGGAGAGTGAAGCGCAGATGTTCCGCGGTCTTTCGCGCCGCATTGTGGATGAGATGTCAAAAACGAAGAGTGAGGCGTGACATGATGTTGCATTTGCCGCTAGCTATCCCGTCGGGCCTTTTGTAGAATACGCCATCTTATGGAAGAAACCGAACTTAAAGCCGAGCTTTTAAAATTTATCCAGGATAAAGCCGTGATCCGGGGCAAGCGCAAATTGGCCTCGGGTAAAGAATCCAATTTTTACATCGACGGCAAGCAAGTCACGCTGGATGCCAAAGGCCTTTTTCTGACCGCCAAGGTGATTTACAACATGGTACACAGTGTGCATGCCGATGCCATCGGCGGGCCGACCTTGGGGGCGGATCCCATTGCGGCCGCCGTCGCGCTGCTCAGTTCCCAATCCGGGCATCCGCTCAAAGCCTTTATTGTCCGCAAAGCCGCCAAAGAGCATGGCACTGAAAAAATGATCGAAGGTCCCGCCCTCCAAGAAGGGGATAAGGTGGTGATGGTGGAAGATGTGATCACCACGGGCGGCTCGGTATTGAAGGCCATCCAAGAGGTTGAAAAGACCAAAGCGCGGGTGGTGAAGGTTATTTGCCTTGTGGACCGTCATGAGGGCGCGGCGGAAGCCCTCGCAGCCTACCAGTATTCCCCTATTTTTGACCTTCGTGATCTCCAGCTTGATTGATTTGCCCCTCCAAGCAATAACACTCAATTTAACCCAATAGCACGTAATTTAATGTAAGTTTAGTGTTTCCAAGGGGTTAATATTGCTATAAACACATAAAAATACATAGCAATACTTGACTTTATATAGTTTTAATGTATATTTCAGACATAGTTTAGAACTATGACGATCAAAAAAGAATGTCAGTGGTAAAAACGGATCGGCCTTTGCCGACCAACCCAAGGAGTGAGCCATGGAAGACATGAATCAAAAGAGACCTGAGCGGACCCAGATTATGACGCCCAAAGAAGCGGCGAAATACCTGGGTTTTCATTTAGTAACCGTCTACCGGTTGCTCAAAAAGCAGGAAATTCCCGCGACGAAGATCGGCGGTCAATGGCGCTTTAAGAAAGATGTTTTGGACGCCTGGCTGCTTGAACGCATGAACACCCGCACCCGTTAACCTATTCAGATTCATCCGATTTAACCGGAGGTCTGAATATGGCTTTAGCCGCGGAAACGCTCGAGCATTTGGCATATAAACCATCCTGGCCGGTTTCCATTAAACCGGCACAGGAAGTGCGAGGGCCAAAGAGGCACTCGCCATCCTGGCTGGCGGCCGAACTGGAACGCAAACAGAGCCTGTCCCAATGGTATGCGCTTTATACGCGCAGCCGCCATGAGAAGTCGGTGGATGCCGAATTACAGAAAAAAGGGTTCCGTACCTTTTTGCCTGTCCGGAAATTCACCAGCCAATGGTCCGATCGTAAAAAAACAATCGAAGAGCCCCTTTTCCCAGGGTATCTCTTTGTGCATCTAGCCCTGCAGAACCGGTTACCTGTTTTGCAAACCGCCGGGGCTGTCCGTTTTGTCGGCCCTTCCAAAGCCAGCCCGCTCGCCGTGCCGGAAAAAGATCTTCAAAGTATCCGGCAATTTATCGACCATGACATGCAGATGGATCCTTTCCCTTATCTTAAGGAAGGGACGCGTGTGTATGTACGGTGCGGTCCGCTGAAGGGCGCGGAAGGTTTCATTGTGCGCAAGGACAAGCAATGCCGGTTAGTCGTGTCACTTGATTTGTTGATGCAATCCATTTCGATTCAGGTCCCTGAGGCTTGGGTGGAGATAGTATAAGTTCTCAGTTGTCAGTGCCCAGTTCTCAGTAAAAAGCCTGACAGCTGAAAAAAATTAAGAGAAAGTGACGTACGGTAGCACTTAGTTGTTTTTCCTGTGCACTGTGAACTGAGTACTTTAAAGGCCCTCGTAGGTTCGATGCGCATGCATGGGACTGAGAGGGCGAAGCTGTGAATAGGTAAGGACAGCCAGCATGACAAATTTCAGAAACAGCAAAAGACAACGATGTCCAAAGTTTTAATTTCAACCCTTTACAATCTTAATGGCGGCGTCGGATCTATGATAGCGGCCATTATACAAACCTTGAAAGTGCAGGGGCATTCCGTCACCGCATGTTGTACTGTGCCCTATCAAACGAAACCCAAATTGTCCGTCGCTTCCTGGGAACTGCTCTTCCGAAGACCTGCTTGGCGCGAAACCAGCATCAATGGAATCCGAACCGTGGAGATTGGCATCGCGGCACCAGAATTTGAAATACCGTACTACCTGTCGCAACCGGTCTGGACGCGTTTGATTGGTGATCATGATGTATGCCTGGCGGTTTCGGGGAACTGTTTAGCCGCTTACCAATTCTATATAAATAAAGTACCCTCGTTAACTTGGGCAGCAACGCCTTATTATGAAGATAAAAAAGACCGCACAAGCACCTGGCCGGTGTTGCGTAAAGCCGTGGATCGAATGTTTCTTTCGCCTATCGGAAGAGCCCTAGAAAAACAAGTCTTGGTGAACACAAATGTTTTAGCCTTAAGTCAATATACGGCCAAAGCATTCAAGAATAGTACCCGCACAAAAGATTTTACCGTATTACCTTTTCCCATCGACGCTGATTTATTCTCAAGCCAAGACCGGAAAACAGACGGGTTTACCATAGGGTTTTCGGGACGAATAAACGACCCCCGGAAAAACATAGGGCTACTCCTGCGGGCTGGCCGTCTTTTGAAGAAAAAGTTTCCCCGGCTAAAAATTAAAATCGTAGGCGGAATACCGGCAGATTTCATAGCCGCTCAGATGGCGAAGGAAGGTCTATCGGAGCATGTGGAATTTATTCCGTTTATGCAACGCGAAAACACGGTCGATTTTTACCGCAGCCTAGATGTCTTTGTCATCCCATCGTTTCAAGAAGGGCTCTGCATTGCGGCCCTTGAAGCCATGTCTTGCGGATGTCCGGTGGTGACAACGCCCTGCGGCGGCCCTGAAGAATATGTGTTGGATGGTGAAAATGGATTTTTTACTACTTTTGCCCCGGAGTCCGTAACAGAAAAAGTCGAGTATTTATTGTCAGATCAGAAGAAGCGGATGTCGTTTTCTTCAGCAGCGGTTGACACAATCCACACATTTTATAATTTTAAACGCATGGAAGATATATTTTGGGCAGAGTATCGGAAAGTATTCAAATGATAAAAAGAAAAATACTTATTTTGGGAGGAGCCGGCTTTATTGGGAGTAATGCGGCAGCATACTTTTATAAAAAAGGCTGGAGAGTCACAGTCGCAGATAATTTTTCAAGAAAAACGGCACACTATAATGCGGCTTGGCTGAGCACGGTAGGAGCATTCGATTTTAAAAAATTAGATCTGCGCAACGAGAAGGGCATGATCCAACTGATGGCTGAAGGACATTTTCATATGGTGTTACATCTTGCGGGGCAGGTGGCTGTTACAACATCGGTTCTGAATCCGAGAGAGGATTTTGAGATCAACGCGCTTGGGACGTTGAATGTTTTGGAGGCTATCCGAAAAAAAAGCCCGCAGACTTTTCTCGCTTTGGCATCGACAAACAAAGTCTACGGCGCCTTAGATAGCGTGGGTGTTCTTGAAAAAAAGACGCGGTACATTTTTAAAAAAACAAACAAGGGCATATCAGAAAAACAGCCGCTGGATTTTTATTCACCGTATGGCTGTTCGAAAGGAACTTCAGACCAGTATGTGACGGATTACTCTCGGATTTATGGTTTAAAAACGGTTGTTTTTAGACAGTCTTGTATTTATGGCCCAAGACAGTTTGGTGTGGAAGATCAGGGATGGCTCGCTTGGTTTGTCATTGCGGCGCTGAAAAAAAAACCGATTACTATTTACGGATCAGGCAAGCAGGTCCGGGATGTTCTTTTTATTGATGATTTAGTAAGGCTTTATATGCGGGCGTATGAACGGCGTAATGACTGTAATGGACAAGCCTTTAATGTCGGCGGAGGGGTTAGAAACACGTTGTCGCTTCTCGAGTTAATTGCCCAGCTTAATGCCATATGGCATTTTGACATTTGTCCGCAATTCAAATCTTGGCGTCCCGGCGATCAAAAAGTTTATATCAGTAACATATCAAAGGCGATAACGGTTTTAAAATGGAAGCCCAAAGTTACCGTGTCCGATGGATTAAAAAAAATAGTGGCATGGTTTCAAGCGCCTGGTGTTTTAATTTAGTGTCATAACTTGAACTTGGGCAAACTTATTCTTTACAATTTATTCCGATCATGAAACCTGAAATAGAAAATACGGACACGCTGCTTCGGGCGATTTTCCGCCTTTTTCAAATGGGCCGATTGAAATATCGCCTTCTAGCGGCCAGTTTTGTCTTGCTTCTGGTTTCGAGTGTCTTCGAGGGGTTTAGTTTTGGACTGCTTGTTCCTTTTTTAAAGCAAGCCTCTGGTCACGGCACTTATGAGGGATGGCGTAATATCCCTCTCATAGGCACTTTGTTATCCGGCATACACTTTGAAAAGTTTTCGTCACGACTTGATTGGCTGCTCGTCATCATTGTGGCAGCAGTTTTGATCCGTCAGGTAGCATCTTATGTGAGCAAGGTTCTTTATTATGCAGCTGCGCATCTGTTTGAGGCGCGCTTGCGTATCCACGGCTATCAAAAACTTTTAACCTACGGATGCCTTTTCTTTGATTCTGCTAAAAAGGGAAAAATTCAAAATACCTTGATGCGCTTTACGCACGAGGTCACGGAGATGATGACTTCGCTCTTTGAGATGTTGCATAGTGGTTTTTTTGCGGTAGTTTATGCAACCGTTTTAATTTTTGTTTCACCCTGGCTGTGCTTGCTTTCCGCCATTTTTGTTCCCAGTTTATATTTGATGCTCCAAAAATTATTTTCATCCATCCATAATTTTTATAGTCATATTCTTAAACAGGAACAAACAACCCACGCCATTGTTTTTGACGTTTTTTCAAATATCAAGCTAGTGAAAGCGCTTAACCGGCAAACCTATGAAGAGCAAGAATTCGGCCGGATTGAATACGGCCGGGCGAAAGATAATGTTATGGCTTGGGCCCTTCATCATCTGGTTGCACCGCTTCAGGAAGCAGTTATTACGACCGGCATCGCGTTGATGATTTGGATTAGTTTTCATTTCTATTTTAAAAATGATCCATCTTTCCTCATCAAGCTCATTGTTGCGCTTCTTTTATTTCGAAAGGCGCTTCAATCGGTTAACAGCATGATGACGGAGTGGCCAAAGGTATTGCGGCGGTTTCCTTATGTGCGAACCGTAGCCGAACTCCTCAACAATGAAGATAAACAACTGGTTTATTCAGGGGAGAAGATATTCTCTGGCCTGAGGCAGGCGATCGAATTTCGTTCACTTTCGATGGGCTACAATACCGAAACAAAGGTTCTGGACAATATTTCATTTGCGATTCCGAAGGGGTCATTTACCGCCATTGTCGGGGAATCGGGGGCCGGTAAGACGACTTTAGTGGAACTTCTTTTGCGATTTTACGAATATCAAGCCGGCGATATTTTTCTGGATGGCATATCCATACGGGATTATGACGTTCGGTCACTGCGTCAAACTATTGGTTTCGTTTCCCAAGAAACGTTGGTCCTCAATGACTCCATTCTCAATAATATTCGATACGCAAAACCGGATAGTTCCCAAGCGGAAATTATGGAAGCCGCAGAAAAAGCAAGAGTTTTGCAGTATGCTCAAAAGTTTCAGAAAGGAATGGATACCGTTGTCGGGGATCATGGGGTGAAACTTTCTGGCGGCGAACTCCAGCGGTTGTCCATCGCCCGGGTATTTCTTAGAAAGCCTTCCATTCTCATCCTGGACGAAGCAACTAGTGCGCTTGATTCGGTGTCGGAAAAAATGATTCAAGAGGCTCTCGAGGAGCTTGTGAAAGACAGGACAACGATAGCAATAGCGCACCGTCTTTTTACTATCCAGCATGCCGATCAAATTATCGTGTTAACAGAAGGGCGTGTGATCGAGCAGGGTAGCCGTTCAAAATTACTTGCCGATCGAGGAGCCTTCTTCAAATTTTGGCAGCTTCAAAACGTTTCGTCTGAGAAGACTTTATAAATCAATTATGGTTTTGATTATCACACCAACGATAATGCACCAAGCGGCAGGGCAGGTGGCGCTCCTCCGCAGGTTCCTATCAGAGTTTCCTTCCGGCGCATGTTTTTCAATCACGCAATTAAACTGGTTGGTATCAAAAAAAAATAGCAAGAACCCCCCATGTGTGCGGTCGAATACGCGATTATGGTATCCACCGATGAGAGGCTCGCGGTTAAAACTTGATAATATGATCTGGGCAGGCGCATTTTTCCTAACGGTATTTTTCTATTTGCCGTTCCTGTTTTTTAAATTCAAACTAGCCGCTCCCAAAAAGATATTTTTGCCGAGCCATGACGCTTTCTCCATCATTCTAACCGTTTTGCTTAGCCATTTATTGAAGCTTCCTTACGTTATTTGTCATATGGACGATGCTTGGGATAGTTTGGAAGGCGTATGCATGATCGAAAGAAATATTACCCGATGGTTCATTCGACCCTTAATGAAAGGTGCTGATCAGGTTTTTGTGATTAATGATTATATGAAAGAGCGTTATGAGCAACGGTATTCCAGAAAAATCGATTTGTTATATCCGCCGCTTGACGTATCCCAGTACCAGAAAGCCGCACGGTATCCTTTGAGAAAAAGTAAGAATGAATTTTGTATTCTATACACGGGAAGCATTTATTCTGCCCAATTAGACACCCTGGAAAATCTGAGCAAAGCCTTGATGCTGTTGAATGATAAAGAATTTGTGTGTCATATTTGCGGTGATAATGCATTTTTCCAAGACAGAGTCAAACAGAATGGGAGTGCTCGTTTTTTTAGATTTCATCACTTGGCCCAGGAGGAAACGATCGGAGCTCAAAAGTGTGCTGATTTGCTATTTCTTGGACTGGCATTTCATTCAAAAATTCAAAATGTCATCAACACGGCTTTTCCTGCCAAACTTGTCGAATATTTGAATAGCGGTTGTCCAATCCTGGCCTGTGTTCCGCAGCACAGTTTCGTTTCTTTTTACGTGCAGAAGTATGAACTGGGATATGTGCTTCACGATGCATCCCCGGAAAGTTTGGCGGAAACCTTGCTTAAAATACGCGAAGGTAAAATTGATTTTTCGCGCTGTATTCAAAATGGAAAAAAAACGGCCATGGATCATCACGATCACCGGCGGCAGTCTGCACGTTTATGGCAGTCTCTAGCGAAATAGGCATTCGCTTCACCCCCGTTACGCAATGTCCCGCGTGCGGTGGTGTTGAGAGATGTTTGATCGGGAAAGCCCCCGCATTTGAGATTCACATTCAGACCGAGGTTTTAAGACATCCTAGCTACGAGATTGCCAGATGTTTGGTATGCGATCTGTGCTACAAGACGGCAAGACCAAGCGATGAACAGCTTAAGCATTACTATGTCAATTTGCTCGACTATCGCCAGATGGCTATCGATGGATTATTTCCGCCAGAGCGTCATGTCGTGAATTTTATAAAACAAAATATCCGCAGTAAAGCAGCGCTATTGGATTTTGGATGCAGCGATGGCCGCCTATTGTCGCAATTTACTTCGGCCCACGCCTGTTTTGGAACAGAACTTAATCCCGGCGCGGCGAGCATAGCAGAATCCAAAGGTATTTCCATTGTGACTATGGAGAGGATTATAAAAGACACACGGCTTTTTGATTTCATCATTCTTTCGGATGTTTTCGAGCACCTTTCGCGCCCCTTATCTCTATTAAAACAGTTGCTTTTATGTTTGAGGCCCGGCGGATTTATGATCATCACAACGGGCAACGCGGGAGCATTAGGTAAAAACATCGCAGAGTCATGGTATTTTAGGCTTTTCGGACATTTGCAAGCATTAACCATCAACCATACTATTTGGCTGGCATACCAACTTGGTCTCAAACGGGTTTTTATCAAAAAAATAAGTCATTATGATTCTGCCTTAACAGACCGGCTAAAGCAAAACATCCGTCACTGGCTTTACCGGCAAGTTTGTCCCTATCCCAACCTGATCGGCCGGTTATTTCTGAGCATACCGTTGTTAAAGAAAAAAATATCGAGGTGGGATGAACTGCCTTCGCTAGGTTTAAAAAAAGACCACTTGGTAATCGTTTACCAAAAAGCTGAAAACAATGGCCTGAAGGAGGATGGATCATGCGAATTTTAGTCACCGGAGGACTGGGTTCCGTAGGTACTTATTTGGAACAAGAATTGAAAAAGAGGGGCCATGATGTTTTTGTTGCGGATATCCGGCATCATCATGATGCCCCCAATTATGCGCGCTGTGATGTCAGCCAATTCCGGCAGGTTGAAAAACTGTGGGCGGGCGGCGGATGGCCGGCCGGTTATGTTTCAAAACCGCACAAGTTTGATTTTGTTTATCACCTCGCTGCCGAATTCGGGCGATGGAATGGCGAGGATTATTATGAAAATCTTTGGATGACGAATGCAGTGGGAACCAAGAATATTTTGCGTATGCAGGAAAAAGAGGGATTTAAAGCGGTGTATTTTTCTTCCTCGGAAGTTTATGGCGACTATGACGGCGTTATGAATGAAGATGTCATGGAAAGGGTTGAAATTAAACAAATGAATGATTATGCGATGACAAAATGGGTGAATGAAATGCAAGTGCTCAATTCTGCGCGTCAGTTTAAAACAGAGTCGGTGCGCGTTCGTTTATTTAATACATACGGCCCTGGAGAATATTACAGCCCCTACCGATCCGTGATTTGCATGTTTTGCTACAAAGCGTTACACGATATTCCCTATACGGTCTATCGCGGGCATAAAAGGACAAGCACTTATATTCTAGATACGGTTCGTACGCTGGCCAACATTTGTGAAAGGTTTAAACCCGGCGAGGTCTATAACATCAGTAGTACGGATTACCATACAATCGAAGAAGCCTCCGACATCATCCTGAAGCATTTGGGAAAAAAGAACCGGGAAAGCAGTCTTGTTCAATTCAAAGAGAGCGAAATCATGACAACGCTTTCCAAGTTAACAGATGCGTCTAAAGCGGTTCGGGATCTTGACCATCGCTGCATGGTCAAACTGGATGAAGGCATCGCTAAAACATTAGAGTGGATGAAAATCATCTATAAAAAGTGATCTGGATGCTGGATTTGGAACAGAGCTAGTGGATTTCCAAGAAAAAAAAACACGTCTGAGTATTACGGTCGTTGTACCGACTTATAAACGGCCGGATTTTCTTAAAAATTGTCTCGTCTCGCTGCGCAATCAAGAGAGGTTGCCCGATGAAATATGCGTGGTCATCCGAGAAGATGATTTGGATTCCATTAGGATGTTCCGGCAGATTCAAAATGAGAGGACACAAAAAGAAACCCTAAAAATTTTTTGTCAATTGATCCGTCAGCCCGGTTTTTTACCGCCGATTCAGGCAGGCATTGAAGTGAGTCATGGAGACATTGTCGCCTTTATTGATGATGACGCTGAGGCAATGCCCAATTGGCTTGCTAGTTTGGAATCTCATTATGTGAACCCGGCGGTTGGTGGTGTCGGCGGGAGAGTCGTCAATATGTGGAAAGGTGATGAAATTAAATATAAACTTGCTGACGTTTTTGGGAAATTTTTTTGGTATGGCCGGCTGGTAGGGAACTTATATCGTGGCATGGCATATGAAAAGCCAGTCGAAGTCGATTTCCTGATGGGCGGTAATATGAGTTATCGCAGGAATGTGCTTGAAAAGATATCGGTGGATATGCGGCTGAATAATGCCGTGGCTTCCGATTATGAGGTTGATCTGGGGATGCAAGTCAAAGCATTAGGTTTCAGGATTATTTTCGAACCGCAAGCCAAGGTTAAGCACCATTCTGCAGCCTGTTTGGACGATTTCACGCGCCCGATCACAAAGGACAAAGTCTATTGGGATAACTTTAATAAGGGTTATATTGCGATGAAGCATTCTAAGGGTTGGCGAAAAGGGGTGATTATCACCTATGAATTCCTTGTGGGGCAATCTTCGCGGTGGGGACTTATGTCTCTATTATGGTTCATGATCCGGTATCGAAAACCGCCTGTTTTTCTTTTGGTGGCGATAACCGGCAGATGGTCCGGCATCCGGGCGGGGCTTTTGAATGGATAAACTAATGAAAAGAATCAAGCTATTATTATTACGCAATATCAGGGCCCGGAAATATGGTATCCGGTATGGACGCGCCAAAGGATATACAATGCCCACGACGCTTATCATGCATGATAAAAAAATAAAACTCTACTTTCCTGATGAAAACGGGGTTCGAGTAGCTTTTGTCGACATCTTTCTTGATGATTGTTATGGGTTGACACGGCTCAAGCAAGAAAAAATCAGGACCATTCTTGATATTGGAGCGAATATTGGCCTTTTTAGTCTCGCCGCACGTGCTTTCTTTCCGGACGGAATGATTCACGCTTATGAGCCGAACCCAAGACTTATGCCTTATTTGAGTCATCAGGCTGCAGTGGGAAAAATATCCTATTTTTCAGAAGCTGTGGGTAAGGAATCCGGTCAAGTCAGTCTGCAGGACTGTCAGGACAGCGTGATGGGTGCCGTTATGGATAGCCCGACAGGACAGATACCGAAAATTGCGTTCGAAACGGCGATCCAAAGATTAGGCGGAGAGGTGGATTTATTAAAATTGGATTGCGAGGGGGCAGAATGGGACATTTTTCGTGAGCGCGTTTCTTTTAAGAAAGTTCGGTTTATGTCTCTAGAATACCATCTGATGGCGCAGCATACGCACCAGGAAATCGTTGAGGTTGTCCAAAATTTAGGCTTTAAAATTTTTTGTCAAATCCCATCACCCGTCACCGGGATTTTGCAAGCTTTTAGAAAATAAGAACCGCCGATGTGATGAAAAAATATGCTGATTGAAAAATTATTTATTATTTTTGTTCTGCTCGTGCCGGTTTTTATTGTCGCATTTTCATTTTGGCGTCAAACTTATTGGTTTGTTTTGTATTGGACCATTATCGTCGGCGCGGTGCGCAAATGGCTTCTCCCCGGGTACCAGGAGATTATCTTTTTTTCAATCCATATGCTTCTTGTCGGGGTCTATGCGAGATTTTTTTTATTAAAAAGACGAAACTATAGCCGCTCTTCCAGAATGCTGAATTTTATGATCCTCAGTCTTGTAGTTTGGGGGTTGATCAGCCTTACGAATCCACAAATGCCCCACTGGGCTGTAGGCACAATTGGTTTCATGATACATTTTTATTTTATTCCCATAGCCTATTTAGCCCCCTATGTCATTCGACATCCTGACGATCTCATGAAGGGGCTTCGAAATTATGCTCTATTTGCATTGCCTATTTTGATACTGGGAATGATTCAATATTTTCTTCCCCCCAGTCATATCTTGAATCGATATAGTAGCGAAACACTGGACATGCGCATCGCTCTCGTTGGGCAATATACACGGGTTACCGGAACCTTTTCTTATATTTCCGGATATACAGCCTATTTAAACGCGTTGATTATGATCTTGATGTTTCTTATCCCATCGGTCAAAACCAAGCGGGCGCGCGTTTTCATGTTGCTGCTTTTTCTAATGACCTTTCTCAATCTAATGATGACGGGCTCCAGAGGACCTTTTTTTATTTCACTCCTATCCGTTGTTCTTTATGCGTTGATCTCATTGAAACTAGGGCTGCGATTTATTTTCAAAATGCTTTCCTATTTTGTTTTGACCGTGATGATTGCGGGTGCAGTTATAAGCCAGTCAAAAGCCATTCGATCGAGCGCGCGCGAGGTCGTGAACAGCTTTTGGCTGCGTACGACGCAAAATGAAGATATTGGCACGCGTCTGGTTGACACTTTTACACCCTTCAAGTTTCTAGGACAGGCGGGTATTTTAGGCAACGGCATCGGGACAACATATCAGGGTGTGCAGCAATTTATACCGGAGACTGCGGCTATGGTAAAAGATTATGAAGAGGAACCCGAGCGTATCGTGTTGGAAATGGGAGCTGTCGGATATTTTTTAACTTACGGGCTTCGCTTATACATTTTGGTTTGCTTTGTGCGGCTATTTTTTAAATTAAACAAAAGAGATCATAAATTATTGGCCCTTATCGTCTTTTTGTTCCAGCTTCAATTTTTGCAGCTTAGTCCTCTTGTTTTTAATCTGACAACGTCCGTATTCTACTGGTTTTTCACAGGAATGTTATTTGTGCTCCCAAAGTTGGAAAGGCAAGCGATTGTCGAAAAACAATTATAAAATCCTCATCACACATCCCGGTAGGCAGCACTCTCACCAGGCGGCACTGGCGCTTCATCAAGCAGGGAGTTTAGCGGGTTATTGGACCGGGGTTCCATGCCTTCGAGAGCACCAAGGTTTGATGCCAATGTTAATTTGGAAAAGATGGGTACACTATTCGATGCTCGAGTTATCACCTTGTTTAGTGAAATGGAACCCGGTTGCACCTGTTTTGAGACGTTTGACGGCATGGCTGCCTGCTGCACAGGCTACCGTTTTTGATTATTATGGCAATTGGATTTTTGATCGATGGGCTGCAAACCTGCTTACATATTTAAAAAATAGCGTTGATGCTGTGATTGGTTATGAGAACAGCTGCCGTTATACTTTCAGGACGGCTAAAGCTTTAGGAATCAAAACGGTTCTTGATGCGGCGTCCGTCCATCACACACTGCAAGACTCCGTAAGCCATTTCTCTGAATCAACTCCGTTTCACCGCCGAGTCATCGCTGTTAAAAATGAAGAAATAAAACTGGCCGATCACATTTTGACACTCTCTACGGTTGCCAGACAAAGTTATCTTGATGCGGGAGTTCATGCCGAGCGTTTGCACCTGTTGCCTTTAGGGGTGGATCTATTAACGTTTCGGCCTGGCGATCATACGACCAGGGGTTTATTTTTTACATTTATCTTTTCCGGAAAAGTGACCATACACAAGGGAATCGATTTCCTTATCCAGGCATTTAAGAAAGTGCTTAAGCGTTATCCTAATGTGAAATTAAGAATTATCGGATTTGGGGGAGATGGTTATCCTTTGGTTAGGACGGCTAGCTTACCGCAGATTGAATGGCTTGGTTTTGTGACGCAGACAGAATTGGCCAAACACTATCAAGCCGCCGATTGCCTGGTTTTACCATCACGGCACGATTCTTATGGCATGGTCGTTACGGAGGCGCTGGCTTCGGGTCTTCCCGTGATTATTTCAGATCGAGTTGGCGCAAAAGATATTATTGAGGAGGGGAAAAATGGCTGGGTAGTTCCCCTGGGCGATATCGAATCGCTAGCGGACAGAATGCTGTGGATGGTGGAACACCGGACTGAATTAGAACCCATGAGAGTCTTGGCGCGCAGAACAGCAGAAAAATATTCTTGGGATGATTATCAAAAGAGATTAGTAGATGTTCTCCAAACGATCTTAAATTAACGAATTGAAAGTTCTACATATCGTTCCTTCTATGGCAAGCGCATATGGTGGCCCGAGCCATGCCCTTGCGTTGACGAAAAGAATACTGGAAGATTTAGGAATCTCAGTCAGCATAGCGGCTCTTCAGGAGCCTTCCGGGGGAAGTCTGACGGTGGAAGCGGATGACCGGCTTTTTCTATTTCCGAAACAGTTTCCAAAGAGATATTTTTATTCCGAGCCCTTGAAAATTTGGCTCAAAGACCACGTGCCAGAATACGATCTCCTCCATCTGCATTCTCTATTTTCTTTTCCAACAGCCATTGCAGGGTATTATGCGCGGCGGTATAAAAAGCCTTATCTGATTGAGCCGAATGGGACCTTGGACGTCTATTGCATGCAACGTCATTACATTAGAAAAAGGGTTTATCTTGAGTTTTTTGAGAGAAAAAATATTAATGGGGCAAGATTTATTTACTGTGTCTCAATCTCTGAAAAAAAAGAAATCGAGCGGTTTCGATTTCATACAAAATGTGTCGTGATTCCCGCGGGTGTTTTGGATGAGCCCAAAGGGATTGAGGAGGATGCACGAAAAAAAGGAGCAGGTTTGAAAACTATCCTGTTCCTTTCGCGAATCGATCCCAAAAAGGGACTCGGGCTGCTTTTTCGAGCCATCAAGCAGCTGAAAGCCAAGCGCAAAGACTTCAGGCTTGTCATCGCCGGTTCTGGCAGTGATTCTTATGTGGCCAGCATACATAAGCAAACGCTTCAAGAAGGTCTTTCGGACAGCGTCTCATTTTTGGGCGAGGTGACAGGGGAGCAAAAGCGAGCAATCCTTCATGCGGCGGACATTTTTGTGCTGCCGTCTTATCGTGAAAATTTCGGGCTTGCCGTGGTAGAAGCCATGGCTGCAGGATGTCCGGTGGTCATCAGCGATCAAGTGGCAATTCATCCGGAAGTTGACCAGTATGGAGCCGGCAAAGTTGTCCGGTTAAAATCCGAGGACCTTCTTCAGGCACTTGACGAACTTTTAAGTGATCAAGACGTGAGAATAAAAATGGGTGAAAACGCTCAACGGCTTGTCAAAGAGCGGTTCGATGTGAAAGAGAATGTAAAAAAGCTGGTAACAGTTTACGAGGGCATGCTTTCTGGAAAGCGGAGCTAAAACTTGCTCGTTTTAGGACTTAATGCTTATCACCCCGATGCTGCCGTGGCCTTGATGCGGGATGGGACTGTGGTGTGGGCTGCAGAGGAAGAGCGATTCAGCCGTATCAAGCATGCTTCAGGATTTCCTGTTTTAGCTTTGCGTGCTTGTCTTGAAGAAAATGGCATTAAGCCAACGGAAATTCAAGCGGTGGCCATCTCGAAAGATCCGCGCGCCAATCTTTTCCGAAAAATGTATTATATCTTTTCCCGAAGACCGTCCGGATTTTTTGTGACGGACAGACTTAGAGCGTTTCAAAGATCGTCACAATTTCAAAACGACTTTGCATTGGCGGTTGGAATGCCGTTATCTCAACTCAAGGCGCGTTTCATTCATGTAGAGCATCATGAAGCGCATGCAGCCAGTAGTTTTTACATGTCCGGCTTTGATAAAGCAGCGTTTGTGACTTTGGATGGATTGGGAGATTTTGCGTCTGCGTCATGGGGTCTTGGAGAAGGGCAGGCGTTAAGAATTTTTGACCGGGTTTATTTTCCGCATTCCGCCGGATTTCTTTATACAGCGTGTACGCAATTCCTCGGCTTTCATCACTTTGGTGATGAGTACAAAGTCATGGGGCTTGCCGGATATGGCAAGCCTGTTTATTTGGAAGCCATGCGCCAGATAATTCGATTGAAACCGTGCGGGAAATTTGAGCTTAATTTGAAATATTTTGTCCATCAAAATGGGAGCAGGGTGCGGTGGGAGGGCGGAGCGCCAGAACAGGATATGTTGGGATCCGTGGCGTGGGCACAGCTTTTCGGCCCGCCCCGGGAGCCGGATGGCCCTATGACAGAACGAGAATTTAATCTCGCGGCCTCTCTTCAAGCGATTCTTGAAGAAACTTATTTCCATGTTTTGGCCCACGTCTATCAAGAAACAAAATCCGAATATTTATGTCTTGCCGGCGGAGTCGCTTTCAACAGTGTGGCCAATGGCAAAATCACCCAACGAACATCTTTCAAACACGTCTATATCCAGCCTGCGGCAGGAGACGCCGGAACCGCTGTCGGGGCTGCAGCCTTTGCAGCTTGCGGATTATTTCATGAGCCTGGGCGGTTTGTCATGAACCATGCTTTATTTGGAAGCATTGCGAGCGATGATGCTATCCGGGCATTATTGGAATCCCGTAACATCCCTTTTGAATATCTGAACGAACAAGAGTTAATACGCAAGACCGTTGATGTGATTGACAGCGGCGGGGTTGTGGGTTGGTTTCAGGGCCGGATGGAATTTGGGCCGCGTGCTTTGGGGAACCGGAGTATTCTCGCGGATCCCCGTCGCTTCGATATGAAGGATATCCTGAATCAACGGATTAAGCATCGCGAGACGTTTCGTCCTTTTGCGCCGGCAGTGCCGGTGGAATGCGCCCGGGAATTTTTTGCAATGGATAGCGAGGAAAGTCCCTTTATGCTGAAAGTTGTTTCGGTGCGTCCCGCCAAGCGTTCCGTGATTCCTGCTGTTACTCATGTTGATGGAACAGCCCGCGTCCAGACGGTTTCCCAAAGTGTGCAACCGCTCTTTTGGAAATTATTGACAGCCTTTGGAGAAAAAACCGGCACCCCTATTTTATTGAATACTTCTTTTAACGAGCATGAACCCATTGTCCGAACGCCGGAAGAGGCTTTAGATTGCTATCTCAAAACCAACATGGATGCACTCGTTTTAGGGAATTGTTTAATAGAGCGGTTGTGAAATTGTCATGCCCATAAACATAGATCCTTGGTTTTTAGAGAATCTTGTTTGTCCGGTTTTGAAAACACCGTTAGCCAATTCAAATGGAAAGTTAGTTTCAGAAGATGGAACAGAATATAATTTAATAGAGGGAATTCCTATTATGCTAAGGCCAGAATGGGACGCTACGCTTCATGTAGCAAGAAGTTCCCTAGAAGTCGCCAAATCAGGCTCGGAAACAAGAACGCCGGCAAGTATTTATGAAGAAACGTTAGGAATCAGTGATGATGAAAAGAGAGAGATGTTGACATTTATAAAGCAGTATCCCAATTTGGATATTGATGCGGTTGTGTCGTACCTTATTGTCGCTACAAATGGGATTATGTATAAACACTTGATTGGCAAATTACATAAATATCCAATACCCGAGATACGATTACCCCAATCACGCGGAGTATTGCTCGACGTAGGATGCAATTGGGGGCGTTGGGCCATAGCCGCTAGCCGCAAAGGATATGACGTCATCGGTATAGACCCTTCTCTGGGTGCGGTTATGGCTGGCCGACGAGTGGCCGAAAAGCTCGGACTTAAAATTCGTTATCTCGTCGGTGATAGCCGTTATTTACCATTCCGGCCAGATATATTTGATGTTGCTTTTTCTTACAGCGTAATTCAGCACATGAGTTTTGAGAATGCCACTCGTAGTTTAAGCGAGATAAAACGCGTTTTACTAAAGGGCGGATACAGTTTGATTCAAATGCCGAACAAGCTGGGTATTCGATGTTTGTATCATCAGATAAAGAGAAAATTCAAATCACCAGAAGGGTTTGAAGTGAGGTATTGGAGTTTAGGAAAGCTCAAAGCAACATTTTCAAAAATTATTGGATCCTCAACAGTATCAGTCGACTGCTTTTTTGGTTTAGGCATACAAAGATCGGATGTGGAATTGATGCCATGGTTTAAAAAAATAGTCATCATTTTTTCTAGTATCTTAACTCAACTCAGCTGTTGTTTGCCTTTCCTCACATTCTTTGCGGATAGTATTTATGTGTATTCTAAAAAGAGCCAAGAAACGAAAAACTAATATGAAAAGGACACTTGTTACAGGCGCCGGCGGTTTCATCGGCCATCATTTGGCTAAATTTTTGGTTAGCAAAGGATTTTGGGTGCGCGGGGTAGACATTAAAGAGCCGGAATATGAAAAGACGGCAGCACATGAGTTTCTCTTACTGGATTTACGTCGATGGGAAGATTGCCTAAAGGCAGCGCAGGGCGTGGACGTAGTTTATTCTCTGGCTGCCGATATGGGTGGCATGGGGTTTATTCATTCAGCAGCCTGTGACATCATGCATAATAGCGCTCTCATCAATATCCACATGATCAACGCAGCTGCTCAAGCGAAAGTCTCGCGTTATTTTTTCTCCTCCTCGGTTTGTATTTATCGTGACATGAAAATTGGGGAGCCTGAAATGAGTGAAGAGCAAGCTTACCCTGCGATGCCAGACAATGAATATGGCTGGGAAAAGCTCTATGCTGAACGTATGGCCATGGCTTACGGTAACCAATACGGTTTTCAGGTGCGCATTGCCCGTTTCCAAAATTGTTACGGACCCGCTGGAGCTTGGCGTGGCGGCCGCGAAAAAGCCCCGGCGGCTATTTGCCGTAAGGTTGCTGAAGTTCCGGACGGCGGCACGATTGAGGTATGGGGGGATGGAACGGCAGTGCGTTCTTATACCTATGTGGATGATATGGTGGACGGGATTTACCGCTTGATGCAGTCGGATTTACAAGAGCCTGCGAACATCGGCAATCCCGAATACGTTAGCGTCAACGAACTTGTTGACATTGTTGCTCGCGTGGCAAATAAAAAAATAAAAATAAAACATATAAAGGGTCCGGTAGGCGTTCAGTCGCGCAACTTCAGCAATGCCAGAATTTATACTACCGGCTGGCAAGCACGCTATAACACCGAGGCAGGCATAAAAAAGACCTATCCGTGGATTGCCGAGCAGGTTACCAAGGCAAAAAAGGGCAGTTGAAAATTCTTTTTGTTAATCAGACGTTTTATCCTGATTTATCGGCCACAGCACAGCAGCTTACCGATCTTGCCCTAGGCCTTTCCAAAACCGGTCACCAAGTCTCTGTTTTGACGGCCCAAAGAGGTTACGTGAAACCGCAAGAGCTTTATCCTCCGGCTGAGATCTATCAGGGTATTGATATCATACGGGTCTGGCGGTTTTCTTTGGGCCGGAAATCAAAATGGCTGAGGTTGCTGGATGCGGCTCTCTTAAATCTGGCATTTTTTTTAAAGATGCTTTGGCTGCCGAAAGCCGACATTGTGGTCGCGTTAACTTCCCCCCCGCTTGTTGGTTTTTTTGCCTGTTGGGTCGCCAGGTTAAAACGAAGCAAATTTATTTATTGGGTGATGGATATGAATCCCGATGAAGTCATTGCCATGGGTTGGATTGGGGCGGGTGGCATTACGGCCCGGTTGTTGGAAACCGTCTCGCAGTGGATACTCAAAAGAAGTGACAAGATTGTGGTTCTGGACCGGTTTATGCAAAAGCGCGTTATAAACAAGGGTGCACTGGGAAACCGGGTCACCGTTATTGCCCCATGGTCCCATGATGGCGTAAAACCAATGCCGCATGAAAAAAATCCATTCAGGAAGCAATACGGCCTTGAAAATCAATTTGTTGTGATGTATTCGGGGAATCATAGTGTTTGTCATCCCCTGGATACTCTACTGGAGGCTGCCAGGGAGCTTCAGAAGGAGCCCGGGATCCGGTTCGTTTTTATTGGCGGGGGTGCACGGACAGCCGATGTCCGGAATTTCAAGCAAAAATATGGGCTGGAGAATATCCTGCAGCTGGAATACCAGCCGCGAGCGGGAATCCCACAGTCGCTTTCTGCCGCGGATATTCACACGGTTGTGATGGGAGAAAACATGGCCGGCATTGTGCATCCCAGTAAAATTTATGGCATCTTAGCACTCGGCCGGCCGTTTCTTTATATTGGCCCCCGGGAAAGCCATGTCACGGATTTGCTCAACAACGGGGCCATTGGTTATTCCTTTTTGCCGGGAGAGGTATCCCAGGTTGTGAAGGCGATTCAACAGGCCAAAAGTCTTTCTGCGGGTGAGCGTGAAGCAATCCGGCAGCAAAACACGAAGGTGGCCGCCAGTCTTTCAAAAGAAACACAGATGCCGCGTATCCTGGATATTTTTTCCTCTTCGCAGAAGGGGGCAAGCAGTCTGTGAGCCTGGGTCCTATCTCAAAAAGAGTGCCCTTTTTGATTTTGGCGGACCTCGCCGCGATCAGCGCGGTTGTTTTTATGGAATCTTTTTTTAAGGGCGAAAATTTCTCCATCTGGATTTTAAAACCGTTTTTTCTTGTCGCAGTCCTGATGTTATTCCCGCTTCTATTTTATATTTTCGATCTTTATTACCCTTATAAACTTTTTAAGCCTGGGCTCACTTTTTTTGAAATTACAACCAGTGTCCTGATCGGGGCCCTGATTCTTGCCGCGCTTTCTTACGCCGACCGCAGTTTTATTCTTCCGAGGAAGGCCTTCTTTTTGACATTGCTGCCGATAGCGCCCCTCATTTTTCTTATCCGTATGCTGTATGACGGTTTGTTTAGGTCGCGTTTTTTGGATAAGCGGGCCTTGATCATAGGTGCGGGTCCTTTGGCCCGGGATCTTGTGAAAGTTTTAGATCAAACGCCTCATGCCGGTCTGTTGCTGGTCGGTGCTATTTCTTCTGCTGTGAAAGGGGAGGTTCGCAATGGGGACATGGTGGGACGGATCCCAGTCCTGGGCAGTCATGAGGAATTGTTTGCAATCATGGCCCGCCAAGGAGCTCAAATCATGATCATGGCATTAGAGAGCGGAGAAAAGGAAGTCGAAGTCCAAATCTTAGCAGAGCTTTTTCGCCGGCGGTTTGCGGTTACCAGCGCCGTGCATCTTTTGGAGCGGCTGACGGGTGTGGTGCCAAGGCAGGTAGCCGCAGACAGTCATGCCATTCTTGAATTGATGGCGAATGTCCAGGCTCGGCCTTATCTGAAACTCAAAAGGGTTTTGGATATTATTATTGCAACAGCACTTTTGATAAGCTTTGCACCCATTTGGCTGATCGCGATTCTTTTGCTTGCCTGTAGCAGTCCTCATGAAGTTTTTTTTGTCCAGGAGAGGATAGGGCTTCATGGTGTTCCTTTTTGGTTAATCAAGCTACGTTCGATGACAACATCCCAAAAAGGCCGGATGGTCGTAACCCGTCTTGGGAAATGGCTGCGCCAGCACCGCATCGACGAAATGCCCCAGCTTCTCAACGTTATTCGCGGGGACATGTCCTTGGTCGGTCCGCGTCCTGAGATTCCCTATTTTGTCGAGAGATCGCTGGCTAAAATTCCGATGTATGAAGCCGTTTTCTCCGTCAAGCCGGGTTTAACGGGTTGGGCCCAAGTTAAATTCCGTTATACGACGTCGGTGAAAGATTATTACGAAAAATTTCGTTACAATCTTTTTTATCTTAAAAATATGTCACTGATCTTGGATTTCTTGATTCTTTTCAAGACCATACGCATTGTTTTATTTGGTCTAGGCACATAAATTTAAAGCGGTATTGCGCGGGAGCTAGCATGAGCTATTTAAAAAATATTGGAAAATTTATCGCCGTCAATTTACTGCCAGAGGATTTATTTCGAAGAGATATCTCGGTAGAATCAGCCAAGAAACTTTTTTGTGATTATGTTGAGATAGTTGAAATTGAAAACCACAATTATTGTAATCGGACCTGCTGGTTTTGCCCTAACCTTAAATATGATAGGCTCAGCAAAGTAGTTTTATTGCCGGATAAAATATTCAAAAAGATTATCGATAATCTTGCTGAAATTAATTATAGCCAGACGCTCGTATGGTCCCGGTATCACGAGCCTCTTGCGCATGACTCAATAATTATGCGGTTGAATCAGGCCAGAAACAAATTACCTAAAGCCACGCTCACCTTCATTAGTAACGGCGATTATCTTTCTGCCGCTATAGTGCGCTCTCTTGAAGAAAATGGGTTGGATCGCTTAATGCTCGATCTTTATCTGCAAGAGGGAAAGGAAAGGGATAAAGCAGAAATTGAAAGAGCTTTGAATCAGTTTATTGAAAGAACCGGACTTTCATTAGAGAAAATGCAAGGTAAGCCATATGATTATGAGGTGAAAGGAAGCACTATCCAGATTACCATGGGAGTCCCCAATTATCAGGGTAAGTCTTTGTCCAGTCGGGGGGGATTAATCGACCATCCGGATTTACAAGATTATCAGAGAACGGCGATTTGTGTAGCGCCTATTCATTCCGTAGTTATCGATTACACAGGGCATGCGATGCTTTGTTGCCAAGTGAGATCAGATGCGCCTGAGCATAAAAAGGCAATCATTGGGAATTTGAATGACGAATTTTATACACTTTTTGATTTTTACCGTGATCTGGCTGATTCGAGAAGAGGATTGATATCCGGAGGCCCGAAATCCGGAGTTTGTGAAAAATGTAACGTGAGTGCTGATACCCCGGAATACGTAAGTAGAAGCAAGTTTTTTTATTTTATTTTAAAAAACACACCTGGATTTAAAAAAGGTTTCCAATATTTTCACCGTCGGCGGCGTGCGACAACACGTTGGCATAAAAAATCATAGGCCTTTGTACTTCAACTCTGACACGAGTTATTTAAAGAAAAAATGGTGAAAATTATCTACCATGGTTGTCACCGTATCATGCCTAGTGATTGGCGCGGTGGCGTATTTTTTATTTAGCCACCAGCTTATTAAGGCCTGGAAGGGGAGCAGAAGGTTCGGGAAATTTGTGACCGTGCAAAACTTCCCTTAGTGGTGGTTCGTCCCAGAACCATTTTGGGAGGAGGGCACCTGGGTATCTTTCAAATTCTGTTTAAATGGATCAATGAAGGTCGGAAGGTATACGTCATTGACGATGGCCATATCCGGTTTCAATTTGTGCATGCTGCAGACCTTATGGATGCTTATATGCTGATTTTGGATCAGAAAAAGTTTGGAGTTTATAATATCGACATGGACCGCTATGATACCTTGCGTCAGGCCTTGGAACACTTGATCGCCTATGCCAAGTCGGGCTCTAAGGTCGTAGGACTACCGGCGGGTTTGACCTCGCGGCATTAAAAATGCTGGACTGGCTCCGGGCGAGCCCATTTGGTACCGTACCATTATCTGACTTATCATAAGGATTTCTGTTTTGATATCACACGGTTGCGTGAATTGGGCTGGCGGCCAAAATACTCAAACGATGAAATGCTGCGGGAAAGCTACGACTGGTTTCTGACGCATGAATCCGGATCGGAGAGCAACAAGCTAGCGTCATTGCATCGGCATCCTGTGAGTGAAAAAATTTTGAGAATCTTAAGGCACTTTTCATAAAAGGGACTATGGAAATCAAATTACTCGATTTACAGCGGCAATATAAGGTTTTAGGGAAAAAAATCCAAGCTAACACCACGCGTGTCTATAAGCACGGCCAATTTATTTTGGGCCCTGAAATTTTACAGCTCGAGGAAAAGCTTGCCAAATATTGCGGTGCCCAACAGGCCATTGCCTGTTCCAGCGGTACGGATGCGCTTTTACTGGCGCTGATGGCTAAGGATATCGGTCCGGGCGACGCGATTTTTACCACGACATTTACATTTGTTGCGACAGGGGAAGTCATCGCGCGTCTCGGCGCCCGGCCTGTTTTTGTGGATATTGACCCCGACACTAAAAATATGAATCCGGCCGATCTGGAAAAAAGGATTGAGGCGGTTAAAAAAGAGGGGAAGTGGAAGCCGCGGGGTATTATTACCGTCGATTTATTTGGGTTGATGGCCGATTATGATGCGATTGAAAAAATCGCGCAAAAACATGGCCTTTTTATTCTTGAAGATGCGGCCCAATCTTTTGGGGCCTCATATAAGAACCGCAAGGCAGGGAATCTCGGCGAAATAGCCGCCACGAGTTTTTTCCCGGCTAAACCTTTAGGTTGTTATGGCGACGGCGGCGCTATTTTTACAAATAATAGCGGGTTGGCGGAAAAGGTTCGGTCCATGCGGGCGCATGGCTATGGCAGCCATAAATATGATCATGTGCGGTTGGGAATCAACGGCCGCATGGATACGCTTCAAGCCGCGATTCTTCTGGCTAAACTCGGGATTTTTAATTCTGAGATTAAAAAACGGCAGGGGATCGCCAAGCGTTACAACCAGGCTTTTGCAGGTCGGGCGCAAATACCGTTAATGCCGACAGACGGCACCTGCGTGTGGGCGCAATACTCCCTCATGATGGACAACCGTGATGCCTTCATTGCAGCGATGCAGCAAATGAAGATCCCAACGGCGATTTATTATCCGATTCCTTTGCATCGCCAAGTTGTTTTTCAATCTCTCGGATATCAAAAAATGGATTTTCCTGTTGCAGAATCCGTGGCGGAACGAATTGTGAGCTTGCCGATCCACCCTTATCTCAAGGATGCCGAAATCAACCGGATTATTCAATCAACCCTTCAAGCGATAGTTTCTTCCAAATCATGAACATTCTGGTCACAGGCGGAGCAGGGTACATCGGCAGCCATACGGCAAAGCTGCTGGCGCAGAATAAGCATACGCCAATCAGTTTCGATAATTTGGATCGCGGACATGAGTGGGCCGTCAAGTGGGGGCCGTTGGTATGCGGCGATCTTGGAGACCGGGAGTTGGTGATGCAGACAATACGCCAACACAAAATTGAAGCCGTGATTCATTTTGCCGCGCACTCGCAGGTCGGCGAATCCATGGAAAAGCCCGAGATTTATTTCCGCAATAATGTGATCAATACCTTGACGCTTTTAGAAGCGATACACACAACCGGAGTCCGGTATATTGTTTTCTCATCGAGTGCGGCCGTTTATGGCAACCCTGAAAAATCTCCGATCGAAGAAAGTCATCCGCGCCAGCCGATCAATCCATACGGTGAAAGCAAAGCTTTCGTGGAAAATATGCTGTATTGGTACGGTGTGGCGCACGGATTAAAATGGTCGGCCTTGCGATATTTCAATGCTGCAGGCGCAGATTCCGACACGGAAATCGGTGAAGACCATACGCCGGAATCGCATTTGATCCCGCTTGTGATCCAGGCCCTTTTGGGTAAGCGGCCGCATATCGGCATCTTCGGAACGGATTATGATACGCCTGACGGCACGGCTATCCGCGACTATATTCATGTGACAGATTTAGCGGATGCGCACCTGAAAGCTTTGGAATATTTGCAGCAAGGCGGCGAGAGCACGGTTTTCAACCTGGGTACGGGAAACGGCTATTCGGTGCGAGACGTGATTCAGTCGGCCGAACGTGTTTCAGGGAAAAAGATACCGGTGAAAGAGACCCCGCGCCGGGCCGGAGACCCTCCGGTTTTGGTAGCCTCTTCGGCGAAAGCCAAAAAGATTTTAAAATGGAAACCCCAGTATTCGGATCTGGACACGATCATGAAAACAGCTTTGCGCTGGCATGAAAAGCATTGAGATTTACGAGAAAGGCTGGGCCCTTGCTTTTAGCATTTCACCACCGGTTTGGATTGAGAATTCACGTGGTTGTTCAAAAAATCCCTTGGTGAGTAGTCCCAATGCCGCCGGGCAGTTCAGCGCCGGTGACCAAGCCGCACTGAGCACTTTCCCCGCCTCTTTTTGATCCGCCTCAATCCGGCTGCCTGAAGCCGGAATGGTTTTTCCTTCCACGAGCAACTTCACGATTTTCCGGTTGAGTCCGCCGTAAGTGTCAATGCGGGCCACGACTTCCTGGCCCGGATAACAGCCTTTGGTGGCGCTGGCCGCGATTTTTTCAAGTCCGGTTTCCGGCAAGAGCACTGTCTCATCGAAATCCCGCCCGTAGCGTAAAATACCCGCTTCAATCCTCAAGATTTCCCGCGTTTCCTCACTCACCGGTACCAATCCTTGGGATTTTCCCACGGCTAATAATTTTTCTGTGAATGCCGGCGCTGCTTTGGCCGGAATCAGAAGATCATAACCTGTTTCGCCCGTGTGCGTTTTGCAGATAACCTGAACCGGAACGTCTTGCCACGCCGCCTCCCGATGATGCCATTCCCGGCTGGTTTTCATCAAACCAGCACGGGAAAGTGCGGGGGCCAAGGAAGCCCCCGCCATTCCCGAGAAATCGAAATTCATGCCAGAAAAAAAATCCGTCAGGATCGCGGCGGACCGCGGACCCTGTAAAGACAAATGCGCCCATGCGGAAGTGACAACCTCGGTTTTGGCATCTTCGGTGATGATGTAGCGTTCGATGAGCGCCGCTGTTTTTTCATCCCGATCTTCTTCTCCGTCCAACAGAATTTCATTTTCCAAGACGTAAACATTCATATCCGCCAGCACCTGGCCTTTGGCATTGAGCAGAGCGGCGTAGGCGCCCTGGCCGGGTTCGAGTACTTGTATGTCTTGGGTGAGAATGTTATGCAGCACGGCTTTGGCATCGGCGCCCGTCACGCGGATTTTGCCGCGGCGCGATAGATCCAAAAGGCCGGCTGCCGATTTCACGGCCTGATATTGTTTTAAGATTTCAGCGTCCACGGACTAAAAGCTCCTTGACGATTTTCTGATGCGGGGATGGAAACGCGTAATTGGCCAGCAGTTCCATGCGCACCCACCGGGATTCCGTTGCAATCGGTGGCCGGTAAGGCAAAAGCGATTCGAAGACTTCCAATTGGATGCGGTATTTGGTGAAACAATGCTGGACCGTCATCTTTTTTTTAAGCTGCGGCGGCCGCAGCCCGGTGGCTTTGACGAGCGTTTTCTCATTTTCCCAATGCGGGAACATCCACAAACCGCCCCAGCGGCCTTCTTTGGGCTGGCGCTGGATCAAGACTTCTTTGTCACGCCAGCACACGAGCGCGGCCGTGGTTTTATTGATACTCGCCTCGCGCCGGCCTTTGACCGGATAATCCGTTTCGCGTTTCTCCGAATGGGCGACGCAATGTACTTTAACGGGACACTTGCCGCAGCGCGGATTTTCCGGCAGGCAAATCGTAGCGCCAAGTTCCATCATGGATTGGTTAAAGTCGCCCGGTTCGCGTCCCGGGATGAGCGATTCGGAGAGTTTCCAAAGTTCCTTGAGCGTTTTGGGTTTGGTGATATCCAGATCCATGGCGTGGATGCGGGTCAGGATGCGCATGACGTTGCCGTCCAAAAGCGGTGCGCGCTGGCCAAAAGCAATGCTGGCAATGGCGCCGGCCGTGTATTTGCCGATGCCGGGCAAGTTCTTGAGTGCTTCAACGTGCGGCGGCAGCGCGCCGTCGAATTTTTCAATCAGGATTTTCGCGGTTTCATGCAGCATGCGCGCGCGCCGGTAATAGCCGAGGCCGGCCCAGTGCTGCATCACGACTTCAATGTCCGCGCCGGCGAGCGCTT
>ORMF012578543.1_pt1 | contig 27811 bp, 20 predicted proteins | sample 1779871 | NCBI WGS metagenome assembly ORMF01 (sample SAMEA104232316, study PRJEB22302) | groundwater metagenome | biome: forest; feature: aquifer; material: groundwater | place: USA | collected 2011-08-07 | depth 5.4 m | reverse complement strand
TTTACTCTTCGCCGTTTCCGTACGCCGATGTGGTGACGACTACCACGCACAAAACGCTACGCGGCCCGCGTGGTGCGATGATTTTCTCACGCGCAAAACTCGCTGACAAAATAGATAAAGCGGTGTTTCCGGGACTGCAAGGCGGGCCGCACGAAAATACTATTGCGGCGATAGCGGTTGCGCTCGCGGAGGCAAAGAAGCCCGCATTTAAAAAGTATGCCAAACAAATGGTTAAAAACGCACAGGTGCTTGGGAAAGAGCTTCAAAAACTTGGCTGGCGCGTGATTGCCGGCGGCACGGATACACACCTGATTCTTGTTGATACCTGGAGAAATGGCGCTGGCCCAACCGGTAAAGAAGCAGAACGGGCTCTTGAGAAAGAGGGGATCATTGTGAATGCCAATACGATTCCTTTTGATACACGCAAGCCTTTTGATCCATCAGGAATCCGACTCGGCACGCCCGCAGAAACCACCCGCGACAAAAAAGAAAAAGACATGATTGCCATTGCCCGTCGTATCGACGCCATCCTTCATCAAGCAATGAAAAAATAAGAAAGATTAAAGTTATACGATATATCGTATAGTTTTGATTTCGTTTACATGATTGTTAATGGGAGAGAAATAGCGGAGGAAATTAAGAAAGAACTGCGAGAAAAAATCGTAGAGCTTTCTGCCGCTTCAAAACCGAGACTGGCTCTGGTTATTGTCGGCGAGAACCCGACGATAGAACGATTCGTCTCGGCAAAAAAGAAATTCGCGGCCGACATCGGTGTATCTGTTTCAGAAATTCGTCTGCCGTCTGCCGTCTCAACGGAAAGCGCTATTTTAGCCGTTCAGAGAGTCGCAGAAACCGCCGAGGGCATCGTGGTGCAATTACCACTCCCGCTCTCTCTTAATGCCGAGGCTGTGCTTAATGCGATTCCCGCAGAGGCCGATGTTGACGCACTTTCGCAAGAATCTGCGCGGCAATTTGAAATTAAATCTTCGGTCATGCCGCCGGTCATTGGCGCTATCCAGGAGGTTCTTATTCGTCACAGCATTTTTCTTGGCGGTAAAAAAGTACTGGTAGTTGGTCAGGGGAAATTAGTAGGGCAGCCTGCTGCTATTTGGTTTAAGCGGCAAGGGACAGCGGTTACCGTTTGTGACATGGGTGACGACCTCTCCGCTTTGGCACAGGACGCCGATATTATCGTACTTGGCGCCGGCGTGCCCGGGCTTCTTCGACCCGAGATGATTAAGCAGGGCGTGATCATTCTTGATGCCGGCACGAGCGAAGAGGGCGGCAAAGTAGTGGGGGATGCCGATCCGGCATGCGCCGAAAAAGCGGCACTCTTTACGCCGACCCCTGGGGGTATTGGACCTATAACCGTAGCCATGCTTTTTAAAAATCTTGTTGATTTAGGGATGTGACTTTTTGTGCTGATTTTGCATTATAATGGGTGCTTCTATGGCGCTGCGCATATCCATTCCCCAGAGTAAAAAAACCTTCGGCGAAGGCGTTTTTTTCATTGCCGAGATCGGTAAGAATTTTATTCAAACGCTTGAGGAGCGACCGGTCGCCGAGTACCTTGAAAACGCAAAAAAGTTAGTAAAAGCGGCGAAAGAAGCCGGAGCTGATGCGGTGAAATTTCAAACGCACGAGATTGAGGATGAGCAGCTCAACATCAATGTCGTCTCGCCGCATTTTAAGGGTGCCGACCGCTATAGCTGGATTACGCGCAATATGGAGGCGACGCCGTTTGAAACATTTTGGAAACCGCTTAAACAATACTGCGATGAAATCGGCATTCTTTTTTTCTCAACGCCTATGAGCCGCAAGGCGGCGATAAAACTGGAAAAGGTTGGCGTGCCGCTTTGGAAAGTCGGCTCGGGTGATGTGCAGGATTACGTAACGCTCGATTTTATGTTCAGCACGGGGAAGCCCGTCATCATTTCAAGCGGTATGGTTTCGCTCAAGGAACTTGACGAAGTCATCACGCACATTCAAAAAAATAATACACCGCTTGTGGTGCTCTACTGCATCAGCCAGTATCCGGCACCGAAAGAGTATTTTAATCTCGCGACCATTGAATATCTGACGGAAAAGTATCCCGACGTTGTAATTGGTTTTTCGGACCACTCGCTTGGCGATGAAGTGGCGCTTGCCGCAGTGAAGCTTGGAGCCAAAGTAATTGAAAAACATTTTTCTTTTGGAAGAGCTTTGTGGGGCGCGGACCATAAAGTTTCTATGACGCCGTCCGAATTCAAGACAATGGTAGACGCGGTGAAAAGCGGGGTATACAAAAATACCAATGGGGCGCCCTACTACGGCCGGAAAGACAAAGAGCTTGAAGGGGCGAACAACCAGTTCCGTCCCTACTTCAACAAGTCGCTCATGGCAGGTACCGATATCCCTTCGGGCACCGTCATTACACGGGAAATGGTGTTTGCCATGCGTCCAAAAATGTATGCCAAGGGACTCCCGTCGCAGGAGTTTCCGCGCATCCTCGGAAAAAAAACAAAACGAGCACTCAAGAAATACGACCCACTTACTGACGACATACTCGTATGAAATTTTTCGTATCAAATAAGACCTACTCAGTAATTAAAAGGAACGCCTGCACAACCGATATGATATATCAATACAGGTGTATTGATATATCATATCGGTCTATTTTTAACGAATGGCAGAGGGGCCTCTAACGGGATGAGAAAACGAATAAAAAAAACGGTACCAAGAGCACCTGCGCAGAAAAAGCGCAAAGTCTGTTTTATTATTACGAGTTTCATTCATTACAGTCGCTCGATGCTTGTTCTTGAGGAGCTTAAGAAGCGTTCCGATATTGACTTGCACATCATTATCGGCGGTACGGCGCTGTTGCCGAAGTATTCGTCAAAGTATGCGTTTGTCCGGAACATCCTTGAAAGTGAGGGTTTCAAAAATCTCTATGAGGTTTATTTTAATCTGGAGGGCGATAGTGCGGCGGTAAAAGCACAAACCGCCGGACTGGGGCTTATTGAATTTGCACATCTTTTCAACAACATCAAGCCCGATGTCGTGGTGGTGCGGGGCGATCGATTTGAAGTGCTCTCGGCCGCGACCGCCGCTTCCTATATGCATATTCCGATTGCGCATATCGAGGGCGGCGATGTGACCGGGACCCTTGATGAAACGGTGCGGCACTCAATTACGAAACTTGCCCAGATTCATTTTGTTACGAGTGAGCAAGCACGCCGTCGTGTGATTCAGATGGGTGAGCATCGCGACTATGTCTTCAATTTTGGCAGTCCCGAAATTGAGGTGGTTCAGAAGGTGGTACAGGGTACCGAAACGGTGGACCTCTCGGATACCGGAAGCGGTGCGCCTATCAATCCGGGAGCGACCTATTTAATGGTGATGTATCATCCGGTTTCAACCGACCGAGCCGAGCTCAAAGGGCACACTAATGCGCTTCTCAAGGCGGTACACGAAATAGGGTTGCCAACACTGTGGTTTTGGCCTAATTTTGACCTCGGGGCAGAGGAAATTTCTCACGAACTGCGAGTGTTTAATGATACGGTAAAAGATCATCGCATTCGGTTTCTGCGCTATTTGCCGCCGAAGCACTTCCTTACACTTCTTAAGAATACCAGCTGTCTCGTCGGCAATTCTTCAGCAGGAATAAAAGAGTGTTCGTACCTCGGCATTCCGGTTGTAAATGTGGGTACGCGGCAGGCGGGGAGATTGCGGGGCGACAATGTCGTTGACGCGGCGGAAGAGACGGGAGCGCTCAAGCGCACCATCCGACGGCAACTTGCCGTTGGCAAATATCCACCATCACGGATATATTCGGGAAATGGCACGAGTAAAAATATCGCGAAAACATTAGCAACCACTAAACTGTACATTCAGAAAAAATTCTATGAAAAAACAACTTAACGATAGACCAAACATTTTGGCGGTTATACCCGCCCGCGGTGGATCGAAATCCGTTCCGCGCAAAAATATTAAGCCGATTGCTGGCCGCCCCCTCATTGACTACATGATTCAGGCGGCGCTTGGAAGTAAGGAACTTACCCATGTGTGTCTTTCTTCTGAAGACGCGGAGATTTTAAGTATCGGCAAGAAATGGGGCGGTCCCAACCTTCTGTTGGTAGACCGTCCTAAAGAGTTGGCTGAAGACACCACACCGTCGCTTCCGGTGGTACAGCATGCGGTTACCGAACTTGAAAAAAGACTGGGGCTCACTTTTGACTATGTGGTGCTGCTTCAGCCCATCATGCCGCTCGCGTTCTCTTCTGATATTGATGCCTGTATTCGCATGCTCATTGATACTAAGTCGGATTCAGTCGTGAGTATGTGTATTGTTAACGATTACCATCCGATGAAAATCAAACGGCTCAAGCCGGACGGCACACTCACGCAGTTTGTGCCGGACATGCCCGAAACCATTTTCCGCCGCCAGGATCTCGAACCGGCGTATTGGCGCAATGGTGCTATTTATGCGGTTACGCGGGAGGCGGTTATGGAAAATAAATTCACGCTCGGTTTTTTCTGTGGACCGGTGACCCGTCCGTATGTTATGCCACGGGAGCGCTCGGTTGATATCAATCACCCCATGGACTTTGTCGCCGCAGAAGCGCTTATTGAAAAGGGGATTCTTGAGGGCAAAGATGTGCTCGCGTCAGAAAAAAAACCGGAAGAAAAGAAATAAAAAACGGGATTGATATGGCCGTCCGACAATACATCCTGTTGAATTTTCTCCATGGCAATAGTCCGTATCTGCGGACTACGGAACTTGCCATTGCGGTGAATGATGAGTTGGCGAAGCTCGGCAAGCCGCGCATGGGCATCGTGGTGCCCCTCGTGTACGGCGACAGTCAAGAAAAAATAATGCGGGAGAATTTTGCAACGCACATTGCCCGTTATCCCGATGAACTGCTATTTGAGGAAACGCTTGGCGGCAAGCTGTATCCCATTTTTTATGACGGCAAGACGACCTACGAAGATTCACTCAAATTTTTTCTTGCCAACCAGCGTACTATTGAACGCGATATTCAAAACTATATAGAAGGAGGACTCACCGTCCGCACGGTGGCTGGTGTTGAGCTGCACATCGCAAAGAAAGATATTGCCATGGAGATCAGTCGCTGTCCGCAGGTCCATTATGGTCTCTCGCGATCCTACTTCACCGGCTTCGACTATATTTCTGAAGTTCTTGCGCGCGCGCTCGAGGATAAAAATCTCGGCTTCAATAAGAACCTGCTCACCGACTCCATTCCGCTTTATGAGGAGCTCGAGCGCAAGCAAACATTACACTTTATTGCCGAACCGTCCATTTTTTCCTACCTTGGCAACCGACCCCGTAAATATCCAACGGAGATTTTTACGCCGCCGAATACCAACCAGCTTAAATGGCTTGCAGACGCTAGCGATGTTGGTGACCTCAAGAAAGGCATTTATGTTACTATTACCGGAGTCCCCGGGCTCACGCGCCTGTATACGGAGGCGCTTGACCTTGGTCTTACGATCTACACTCACCGGCCGGAACTTATTGCAGGGAGTATCAAGGCGCCGCCATCGGTGCTCGTTTCGGACCAGGTGCTTCTTCATTTTGCTCGAAGTGGTTGGGGATCGGTGTGGCTTTCGCAGCTCACCAAGACTCCTTTTGTGGCAAAGCCGTATACACCGCAAGATGATTTGGAGATATATTTCAACAACATTTGTCTAGAGAGGCTTGGTCTTGCGAAGGTATATCGTGGCGAGAATCTCAAAGAGCTTTTGGACTACGGCGTGGAATTTAAGGATAATGTAATGTTACTTATGAATCGGCTGATGGAAAAGTATGGGCGCGTTGGGGGTGTCGAGTACATCGCGTTTAAAATTACCAAGGACTATTTGAAACTAACGGGATGAGCGAACGAACACAAATTATTGCGGAGGTTTGCCAAAATCACAATGGCGATCGAAAAATTCTCGCCGAGCTCATTGCCGCGGCCGCCAAAAGCGGTGCCGATTATGTAAAAGGGCAGGTTATTTTTTCCGAAGATGTGACGCACCGCCCGCGCTTTGACGAGGGCATGACGGAACAAAACGGTATTGTGAAGGCAATTAAGCGTCCCTTTGTCGCGGAAGTGGAACGGTTAAGCAAGCTCGACCTAACTCCCGACGATTACCGCTTCTTTGTGGAGGAATGTGTACGGCAAGGGGTGAAGCCGCTTATCACGGTGTTTACCCGTAAGCGTATTCCTTTTGTCGCCTCGCTGCCATGGTCGGAGAGGACTATTAAGGTTGCGAGTCCCGACTGCATCAGTTATCCATTTCTGCGTGAACTTGCCGCGTCCTTCGACCACATTATTATCTCGACGGGCGGGGCGACTGACGAAGAAATTGCAAAAGCAGCCGAAACGGTAAAAGCGGCTGGTAAAAAAGTAACCTTACTCCACTGCGTTTCCATCTACCCAAATCCACTCAATCTCTGCAATCTTTCACGGATGGAGTATCTGCGGGCGTATACGCCCTTCGTCGGCTGGTCGGACCACACCCTTGTCGAGAGAGACGGTATTAAAGCGGCTAAGGTTGCTTCTATGCTTGGCGCGTCTCATATTGAACGGCATTTTACCGTACTCAAAGCGGACCAAAGCAAAGACGGACCGGTTTCCATTACCCCCGACCTTTTGCGGGGACTGGCAGATTTCGTGCGGCTTTCTAAAGAAGAACAGCAGAAGGTTATTGAGAAGGAGATTCCCAACTGGCGGACGCTTCTCGGAGTGCCTACGCGGGAATTATCCCAACGCGAAGCACTTAATATGGACTATTTCCGGGGCCGCTTTGCAAGCCGTGTGGGGGAGAGATGGGTTTACAACTGGGAAGAGCGGCCTCTAACGGAGGACTAGCCCCTCGGGCAATCTTTATGCTAAAGTTTGAGCTATGAATCCCGTTAGAGATTGCAAAAGTTGGTATGCTTTTGGAAAAAATAACTACACTTCAAGAAACTTCTTTACAAACCACAACCTCATGAACGGAAAAGCCCTCAACAGACAACATTCGGTCGAAAGGATTACCGATAATGTTTCGATAGAAATGTTCAGCACATCGAGTACGCTGGGCGTTTCCTATCTCTAACGGGATGAATTTGGACCTGATACTGCGGCGCGTCGTTCTCGTTGGCGTTTTTTGTATTCCGTTTATTCCGCTCGTGGTCGCGAATTTCTTCTTTTTCCCCTACATCACCGGTAAAAACTTCGCGTTTCGGATCATTACCGAGATTATATTTGGTGCGTGGTTTATTTTAGCCTTACGCGACCCGCGCTATCGTCCGAAGTTTTCTTTGATTTTAGCTTCCGTTGTGGCGTTTCTTGTGGTCATTGGTATTGCGGATGTGCTCTCCGTCAACCCGTTCAAAAGTTTCTGGAGCAATTATGAACGCATGGAAGGATACATTACGATTCTTCATTTGGGGGCGTATTTTGTCGTGGCAAGTTCCGTGCTTTCGACGCAAAAACTCTGGCGATTGTTTGCAAGCACTTCCCTTGGCGTAAGTGTTATTATCGGCAGCTACGCCGCTTTACAATATGTAGGTCTTCTAACGACGCAACAGGGAGACCGGCCTGATTCAACGCTCGGGAATGCCACCTATCTTGCCGGCTACATGCTTTTCAGTCTTTTTGTTGCCGCTTTTCTTTTCATGCGCTCTCGTGGGAGCCGCACGGCAGAGATACTCTACGGAGCGTCGGCCCTATTCTCGGCCTTCATTGTCTACACCACCGCCTCTCGTGGAGCGGTGCTTGGTTTGTTTGCCGGCGTTTTGGTTGCGGCTCTACTCATTGCTCTTTTTGAGCGTGAGAATCGGCGTTTACGGATGTTTGCGGTGGGGGTCATTGCGGCTCTTGTTATCATTGCCGGCCTATTAGCAACAGTACGCAATACGGCGTTTGTAAAAGAGAGTCATGTGTTGGGAAGAATCGCCTCTATTTCGCTTGAGGCGGGCAAAAGCCGCTTTCTGGTATGGAATATGGCCTGGCAGGGCTTTAAAGAACGGCCTGTCTTTGGTTGGGGACAAGAAAGCTTCAATTTTGTTTTCAACAAGTACTATGACCCGGGAATGTATGACCAGGAATCCTGGTTTGACCGCGTGCACAGCGTCTATCTTGATTGGCTGATTGCGGGAGGCCTTCTTGGACTTCTCGCGTATTTAGCGCTCTATGCAACCGCGCTTCTCGCGCTTTTCCGATCCCCGCGCTTCTTGCGTTCCGACAGGGCTATTTTAACCGGACTCTTTACCGCCTTTGCCGTATACAGTATTTTTGTGTTCGACAATATCGCAAACTATCTTATCTTTTTCTCCTTGCTTGCCTTCGTACATACACAGTCCACCGAAGACAAAGAGCCGCTTCTCTCCCTGTGGCGCCCGAAAATTACCCTCATCAGTCACATTGTGGTGCCCGCCATCCTCATTGTGACATTACTGCTTGTCTACGCCGTTAATGCGAAAGGAATCCTCGGCGCCTACACGCTTGTCCGGGGCCTCAAATCCCACGCCGAAGGGCCAAAGAAAAATCTTGAGTATTTTAAAAAAGTAATCAAATTGAATTCTTTCGGAGTGCAAGAGGCCCGTGAACAACTCACGACGGTCACCAATAGTATTGCCAACACTTCGGTTGATGCGGCCCTTAAACAGGAGTTTCTTGTTTTGGCGCACGATGAAATGCAGAAACAAATCGATCGTGTCCCGGAGGATACCCGATTCTATTTATTTATGGCTTCTCTTCTTGATACCTATCGTCAATACCCGGCGGCAGTTCCTTATTTACGCAAAGCGCTGGAGCTTTCGCCGCGCAAGCAAATAACGCTCTTTGAAACGGGAAGTAATTTGCTTAACCAGGGACAGGAGCGGCAGGCGCTTGTGGCATTTAAAACTGCCTATGAACTTGAACCGAAATTCCGCGATGCGGCACTTCTCTACGCGGTTGGTTTCATCTATGTTGGGGACGAAAAATCTGCTCGGGAGCTCCTTACAAAAACCTACGGCACGCATCTTGTTTTTGACCAACGGCTTCTGCAAGCCTATGCGCGACGGGGAGGATATAGTCAAGTTATAGCCATTCTTGAAAAACAAATTGCGGAGACCCCCAATGAATGGCAGGCGCGGGTGTCGCTTGCCATAGCCTATGTGCAGGTAGACAAGCGGAAACAGGCTATTGAGATGCTCTCCAAGGCAGTTGAATTAAACCCCGCGTTTAAAACGCAAGGGGAATTCTATATCAATGAAATACGAGCGGGGCGCAATCCGTTTACCTCCTAGGGTCTGAAATACTTTCTAAGCCAAGGCCCTGCTGGAGTCCGGGTAATGTCGAAACCTGTTGTTGGTCTTGCATTTTAATGCGCTTTGTGCTATACTCAATAAGTGAGTGTCACAAACGCGCTCGCAAAATGAAAGTCTGCGAAAACATCCCAGCAATGGGGCGTTTTCGTTTTTGCATCAGTATCAGACCTCATGTGCTATGCCAAACAGCACTTTCGTAAAGATGAAGAGCTTTTGCGGCATACCATAAATCATTCTAATATTCTTAAGAATATTAGAATGATAGGGTTCGTCTTTTTTCAAAATTGAATTAAAAAGTGGTGCTGGGTATACTAAGAGTTGCTGCTGCGCTAAGCGGTGGGGAGCGGCGGCACTCACGAAGACTTTTATTTTTTGGAGCTCGCACCCGCTCCCCGCCATTTAGCACACAGTTAGGATGGAAATTCTTACGCATGTCCCGCTTGCCCCCTTTTCGACATTTCGCATAGGAGGCGTGGCCCGTTATTTTGTCCGTGTGGACACCGTTGCCGACCTTGTCGAGGCTTTTCGCTTTGCGCGGGAGCGGTCACTTCCCGTCTTTATCCTTGGCGGCGGCTCCAATGTGCTCATCGCTGATGAAGAATTTAAGGGCTTGGTTATTAAAATAGAATTGCGTGGTGTTTCGTTTGAGCCAGAAGGCACGGAAGTTACCGCGAGCGTGGCGGCAGGGGAGCCTTGGGACGCCTTTGTCGCGGAAACAGTCGAGCGAGGACTGCAGGGCCTCGAGAATCTTTCCGGTATTCCAGGGAGCGTCGGCGCGGTTCCCGTTCAAAATGTAGGAGCCTATGGTGTCGAGGTCGCGCAAACTATTGTGCGTGTAGAAGTGTTTAATCCTGCCACGGAGACGGTTGCTCTATTTTCTAACGCAGAGTGCGACTTTGGGTATCGGGATTCTTTTTTTAAGACTGAGGCGGGTCGCTCGCTTATTATCACACGGGTATATTTTCGTTTGAATCCAAGGGGCGTGGTGAATACCAGGTATCGTGATGTACAAAGTTATTTTGCCCGTCGCGGCATTGAATGCCCCACGGTTAAGGAATTGCGCGCGGCGGTGATTGAAATACGCCAAGATAAATTCCCTGATTTGACCCGTATCGGCACGGCGGGCTCTTTTTTTAAAAATCCCATTATATCGGCCGCTGAAGCGGCAAAATTACAGGAACAATTTCAGGGCCTACCCCTTTTCCCCCTGCCTGATGGGCGGGTAAAGGTAGCTCTCGGCTGGCTGTTAGAGCAGCTGGGGTGGAAAGGAAAGTGCGTGGGTGCCGTGGGAACCTTTGATCGTCAATCTCTCGTGCTTATCAATGTCGGCGGTGCTACCGCGCGAGAGGTGCGTGAGTTTGCGGAAGCGATTACACAAGATGTGCAGGAAAAAACAGGGATGGTCATTGTGCCAGAAATTATTTTTGCTGGAGACAAGTAATTTGACGCACAAGTTATCCCCGTTTAGAAGTAGGACGCGTACGCTTATAGGTGTGTAATCGGTTTCTGGTATATAAGTTTTTGCGAAGTCTCCAATACCTTTTTACCGCCGCTTGGCGTCCGCGACTTCTAACGGGGTTATCCACATTTATTTTATAAAAAACATTGCGTAATGCGCCAGTGTGAGTGATACTTGAAAGTAAGGACGGTACAATGGTTTTTAATTTTTACGCAACAGAGCGTATCATGGTCGAAAATCGTTGTGCGTGATCAAGAAATATTTAAGAATAATTTCTCAGTTATCTCACAATGGCAAAGAAAAGAAAGAAAGCGGTAAAAAAGACGGCCCGTAAGGCACGCCGCGCACCTCGAAAGAGCTCGCGCCGCAAGCGCCGCTAGTCTCCTCTCTCTGTTTGAGAGCTCTCGCACAAGCCGCCCTCTCGGGCGGCTTGTGCTTTTCTAGGTCGTGCTTTGATCTGTGGTTTAACCTTCGATTTAAGGTACAATAACGCGCATGTTTTCATTAGAAAGTCTCTTGGGCGGCTCAAGCGGAAAAACCAATGTTCGACAGTTTGATGGCCTTGTCAAGGAGATTAACTGGCATGAGCCGGCCATCTCCGCGCTTTCAGATGGGGACTTAGCGGGCAAGACTACTTTTTTTAAGGAACGGCTCGAACAAGGGGTCCTGCTCGACGAACTTATTCCCGAAGTATTTGCGGTGGTGCGCGAAGCGGCAAAGCGCACACTCGGCGAGCGCCATTTCGATGTACAACTCATAGGCGGTATTGTGCTCAATCGTGGCGGCATCGCGGAGATGCGCACCGGAGAAGGGAAGACGCTGGTAGCCACACTCCCCGCGTATCTCAATGCGCTCTCCGGAGAGGGAGTACACATTATCACGGTCAATGATTATCTTTCTCGTCGCGACGCGGTATGGATGGGGCAGATTTATTCACTCCTCGGCCTCTCGGTGGGTGTTATCAACCACGAGGCATCGTACCTCTATGATCCGTCACACCGGGAGCTTGATAAAGAGCGCGACACGCGCGGCTCTTTTAAGGTAGTCCACGAATTTTTGCGTCCGGTAACGCGTCGTGAAAGCTACGCGGCCGATATTACCTACGGCACCAATAACGAATTTGGCTTTGATTATTTGCGCGACAATATTGAGTACGATACGGCCTCCCTTCGCCAGCGAGGGTTTCCGTTTGCCATCGTCGACGAAATTGACTCCATTCTTATAGATGAGGCCCGTACGCCGCTTATTATTTCGGCACCTACCGCGGAATCGGAGAGCCTGTATGCTCTTTTTTCCGGCGTTACGCGACAGCTCAAAGCGGAAACGGACTACACGGTTGATGAAAAACTGAAGCAAATTGTACTGACGGACGCGGGTATTGAAAAGGCGGAACAGATACTCGGGATCGGCAACATCTATACCGAGAAGGGTATTAAGTATGTGCATCATCTTGAAACAGCGGTGCGCGCGCAGGCACTCTTTGAACGGGACCGCGACTATGTGCTTAAAGATGGAGAAATTATCATTGTAGACGAATTTACCGGCCGGCTTCAGCCCGGCAGACGATGGTCGGAGGGACTCCACCAGGCCATTGAGGCGAAGGAAGGAGTAAAGGTGCAAAAAGAATCTCGTACCTTTGCCTCGGTTACTTTTCAAAATTATTTTCGCCTCTATAAGAAACTCGCGGGCATGACCGGTACGGCGCAAACGAGTTCTGAAGAATTTTATAAAGTATATGGTCTTGAGGTTTCTGCCATCCCCACCAACCGTCCTTCGGCCCGTCTTGACCGCAATGACCTTATTTTCCAGACAGAAGCAGGGAAGTTTCGCGCGATTGCCCGTCGGGTAAAAGAACTTAATGCGAAAGGTCAGCCAGTGCTTATCGGTACGGTCTCCATAGAGAAAAACGAGCTTCTGGGAAAATTTTTAACCCAAGAAGGTGTTCCGCACGAAATGCTTAACGCCAAGAATCACGAACGAGAGGGTGAGATCGTCGCCCAGGCAGGGGAAAAAGCAAAAGTAACTCTGGCGACCAACATGGCGGGCCGCGGGGTTGATATCAAACTGGGCGGCAACCCTGCTTCAAAGGAGGCGTATGAGGATATTAAGGCCGCGGGGGGTCTTTTTGTTCTCGGTACCGAGCGACATGAGGCGCGACGGATTGATAATCAACTGCGAGGGCGCTCGGGACGGCAGGGAGATCCGGGCGAGACGCAGTTTTTTGTATCGCTTGAAGATTCTCTCATGCGGGTCTTTGCCTCAGATACCATAAAGCGCATGATGGGACGCTTTGGTATTCCCGAAGACCAGCCCATTGAAAACTCGCTTATTACCAAATCGCTTGAATCGGCGCAGACCAAGATCGAGGGTTTTCATTTCGATGCCCGTAAACAGGTGCTCGAGTATGACACGGTACTTAATCACCAACGACAAACTATTTATGAGCGCCGTCGGCGCGTGTTGACGGGAAGCGATGAGGATATTACGCACATGCTCACGGAGCTCATCGGGGAAGATAGCGCACTTCAGAAGACCATTGATGAAATCAAGGCACAGCTCGGAGACTCACCATTTTATCGCAGCATACGAGGACTGTGCCTGCAAACCATCGACATACTGTGGGTAGAACATCTTGAGGTGATGGATTATATGCGCGGCAGCGTGGGCCTGCGAGCCTATGGCCAACGGGACCCACTGGTTGAGTATAAGAAGGAGGGTTTACGGCTTTTCAAAGAGATGGAGGATGCGTATGTGGACACGGTGCTCCGGCTCTTACCGAACATCGGCGCGGGGGCATTCTCGAGAGAAACAGAGAAGCTTAAAGAAGTACACGAGCAGGCCCGCGCTATTAGCGCAGAGACAAATACACCACCAAACCAGTCCCCAAAAGTGGGCCGCAATGATCCCTGTCCTTGTGGTAGCGGTAAAAAATATAAAAAGTGCCACGGGAGATAATCTCCATAAAACATCCTTATAAACTTGAGAATGTAAGGATGTTTGTAGAAATGAAATATAAAAAATGTGGAGACTTGAATACGGAGGAGCATCAACGATTGATGCAAAATAATAAGTAAATGCGCGAGATTGAAATAAAAGTGCGCATAAAAGATTCGGAAGCCGCTGAAAAGCGCCTGAGAGAAATGGGTTGCGTGTTAGGAGCGCCCGTCGTACAACACGATGTTATTTATGCGCTTAATGGCACTGACCGCATATTCAAATCTTCCAAAGAAGGAGATGTGGTAGTGCGTATTCGGCATCTGGCCGATGGGGCCGAATTGACCCTCAAGCAACAAAAAACGGGTGAGATGGATAATATTGAGTACGAGACAAAAATAGCGGATGCCGAGGTTATGGATAAGATACTCAAGAAACTTGGCTATCAACCGGTAGTAGAGGTTCTAAAAAGACGCCAAAAAGGAAAGCTCGGTGCCTATGCGGTTTGTTTCGATGAGGTTGAAAAGCTCGGAAATTTCATTGAGCTTGAGAAAATGACCGATGAGGAGGCGGACGCCTTTGCCGTACGAGAGGAGTTGTTTGCGGTGCTGGAGGAATTGGGCTGTTCCCGCACCGATGAAGAGACGCGCGGGTACGACACGCAGATGTATCAGCTTCAAAATCGTTCAAAGTGATTTCTTTTGACCAGATTGGATTGTTTATTGAAAGCCACCCAATAACGGCGCCCTTGATTGTATTGGTTTTTCGCTTCATTGGCGCGATAGTGCCACCCATTCCAAGCGCCGCCGTTGCTTTTGCGAGCCTCCTCGTTATGCCGTGGTGGGAGGCCTTACTCGTTAATCTTATCGGTTCAGATCTTGGCGCCGCGGCGGCATTTTTAATCGCACGCCGTTTTCGCGAACCCGTGGTCGTAAAGTTTGTCGCGCTCAAACAGGTGCTTGCATGGCAAGAAAAGGTCTCGCAGGCAAAGCAGCTCATGGCCTTTGCCGGATTACGCGCGGCCACACTCATGGCTTTTGATTTTGTAAGCTATGCGGCCGGCCTTTCCGCCTTGCCTTTTAGAATCTTTATCGTAGCAACACTCATTGTTGACATTCCCATTAACATCGCCTTTTTTTACTTTGGCGGCATCGTATTCCAATATAGTATGTATCTTTTTGCGGCCCTCTGTGCCACCTTCCTTCTTTTTTCATTATGGTTGCAAAAAAACTATGGAAAAGTCCAAGCTCGGCCGACATTGCCGTTATAGAAGTTTTGGATGTCCTAGTAATCCTTTCCTTGCCCAACAGAGACAAACTGTGGCATAGTGGGCGACAGGTTGGTCTTAATAGGAGATTCGGCCATGCCGAAAGACTGGAGCGCAAAAGACTTGCGGGAGCTTTTAGTTTCCCGTAAGCACTGGATCGCGTATGTGAAAGCCGCCAATGATCCTCGCGAGGAGCAGGCCATCATCGATGAGTTCCTCATTCTTGTCGAGCATGACCGCGTTGATTGGTTTCAAGTAACCGCGCGTGATATTGCCCTGACTTCTGCGCCAACAATCGAAATTGATGGCGTCCTTTACTCGCTCGGCGATTATCTCGTCCACATTCGACCGAAGCGTATTGCCACGACCGTTCAAGCTGATAGTGGCACAGCGATCATGGGCATGGAAGTGCGTTGTCTTAAGTCAGCTCGCGTGGACAAGGTGCAAAGTCATCTCTATACCATGAGCCACGCCACTTTCCCGGGGCACTTCTGTTTTGGGGCGCGCAATGAGTTCGTCACAGAACTCCTGCTTGCCCGTGAGTACTTCACGCTTATCACGACAGTGCTTGAATCGCTCTGGCATGTGAACCCGAGCGACTACCACAAAGTAGTCCAGGACTATCGGCGGGCAACACCACGGAAGGACTCGCAATAATGCTCAAGGATCACCTCAACCACCCGGTGACGCTCATCGGAGTCGGCGGCATCGGCAGTAATGTGCTTCCGCTCATCCTTCGCTTCGGCGTGGGACGACTGACGATCTGGGACGACGATGTGGTCGAGGAAGTTAATCTCTCGACCCAACAACACACGGTCGCCTCGCTTGGGAAGTCAAAAGCGGCAACAGCAGCGGAAACGGTGCGGGCGGTTAACCCTGATACGGTACTTGACTGGCATCCGCGCCGTTTCTGCACACAGGACGCCCTTGACGGCATTATCATAAGCGGCGTAGACTCGGGAAAGAGCCGGATGGATATCTGGCACGCAATTGAGCGGTTTCGCGATCGGATACCGCTCTACATCGATGGACGCTTGAGCCGGCGTCACCCCGAGTGGCTCCAGCTCTTTACCGTTAATCCATCGGACGAGGAGGTGGTCGCGGCCTACCGCGAGTTCCTTTTCTCGGACGAAGGATTGCCGGAGCACCCCCGAAGCGAGCGACCGGCGGTCCACACGCCGTATCTACTCGCAGGACTCATCGGTGCCAATCTGGCGCGGTGGGTCCAAAACGAGCGTTACCCGTGGCAGGTAACGCTCGACTGCACGACCTACGAGCTCGTCCCGTACTACTTCAGCAGCTGATGAGGAGGCAGAAACCGATGACCAAAATCCTGCGACCCGGGCATCCGGCGATCTATCACAAGCACGCGGGCGCCGAAAACCTGGGAGGCGTGCTCGCCGGCCACGGCATCATGGCTGGACCAGGCGAGGTGGTCACCCTCGCCGGCCGCGTGGTCGCGAGTCCGAACGACGCGACCGTCAGGCCGGGCGACACCGTCTCCGTCATGCCGAAGGCGCTGAACGGCTGATCGCGCGACGACAACACGAAGAAGAGCGGCCCACTGGGCCGCTCTTTTATTTCGACGAGCGAGGAGCGCGTAAACGAGTACTCTCGTTCACAGCGTCCGAGTCGAAGTCGAATCAAAGGGTGTAATACCCCGCGGCTTGCCGCGGACTCGCGCGAGCGAAGCGAGCTCATTACGAGTCCAGAGCTTGCTCTGGGGTTTAATACCCTTTACTTTGTCGCTTTTCTTGAAAGGCGGTTTCTTGAAGTATTGATTTTACCATATAAGGTAAAACTGCTGACGGGATTGACCCTAAGACATATCATATAGGGTAAATTACCATATATGGTAAATCTGAGAGTGATTACCTTGACCTGAAGCGGGATTGCCGCACCTTTTGATTTGTTGCGGTAAAAATAGTGCGGGGTATACTTTTAAGATGCCTGACAACAATCTCCACGAAGTGGCCATCACGGCCATCATTCAAAAAGAAGGGAAGTATTTGATTACGAGGCGAGCGCCGGCAAAAAAGCGCTTTCCGGGAAAATGGACGGTCCCGGGAGGGAAACTAGAAACCTCCGATTATCTCGCTCTGCCGAGGGACACCGAGCACTATTGGTACAATGTACTCGAGCGCACGCTTAAACGAGAAGTCGAGGAAGAAGTTGGTCTTACTATTACAAATGTTGAGTATTTAACAAGCCTCGCCACGATACACGCAGACGGAAGACCGTCTCTAGTCATTTCCTGCCTGGCAGATTGGGAGTCTGGTGAAACTGTGTTGCAAGAAAATGAGTCCGATGCCTTCGCGTGGGTGAGTGTGGAGGAAGCTCGACAATACGAACTCATTGATGGTATCTTGGATGAACTTGTTCTTGCCAAGCAAAGACAGCTACGGAAGAATCCCCAAAATCGGCAGGAATGGCATCGTGTCGCGTAACTATGATTATTAAAATAATTCTACGAATTGCGATTACGGCAGCCGCCCTTATTGCGGTGGCGCAGTATGTGCCAGGCATTTCCGTTTCCGGCACCTACCCGGCGGTTATCGCCGCGCTCATTTTAGGCATCGTCAATGTTACTCTTAAACCGACACTTCTTTTACTAACGCTGCCGCTTACTCTTCTTACGCTGGGTCTTTTTGGGTTTGTGGTGAATGCCGCACTCTTTTGGTTTGTCGCATCTTTTGTTGATGGTTTTGCGATCAGTGGCATTGTCCCGGCGCTCATTGGCGCCTTCATCATGTCGGTCGTCAGTTGGGTAACGCACAAAGTTATATAAAAGATAAAATAGCAAATAGTAAAAATGGAGAATGCAAGAAGCACTCAAACAGAGGCTTTCAAGAAGCGTCTTTACTCGTTTACCATTGGGCTCATAGCATTTATTGATCAACTTCCAAAAGACAATGTCAGTAGGCGTATCGGAGATCAGTTATTGCGAAGCGGGACCAGTGTTCTTGCCAATTTCGTAGAAGGGCAATCGGCGAGTAGCAGAAAGGATTTTGCTAATTTTTTCAACCACTCGCTCAAATCGGCAAATGAAAGCAAAATATGGCTTGCTCTCTTGTGTGACAGTAAACGAGTTTCAGCAGAAAAGACGCGGTGGTATCTGAACGAACTGGAGGAGTTTGTAAAAATTTTTGCTTCAAGCATTATTACCCTTCGACGCAAGAAATAATACTTGCCACCCCCTTTATCTAATATTTACTACTTTATATTTGCTATGAATTATCGTCCAACTATCGGGCTTGAGGTGCATGCTGAACTGAAAACGCGGACAAAGATGTTCTGCGATTCAAAGAACGACCCGGATGAGAAAAAACCGAATGTGAATATTTGTCCTGTGTGCATGGGGCATCCAGGCACACTTCCGACAATTAACAAAGAAGCGGTCAAACATGTTTTGAAACTCGGCGTTGCGGTCGGAGGCGAGCTCGCGGATTTTACCGAGTTCGACCGAAAAAATTATTTTTATCCGGACTTGCCTAAGGGCTACCAGATAAGCCAGTATAAATTTCCTCTCGTGAAGGGAGGGAGTCTTAATGGTGTACAACTCACACGCATTCATCTTGAGGAGGACACGGCGCGTTCCGTACATGAAGAAGAAAGTTACAGTCTTGTTGATTTCAATCGTGCGGGAATTCCTTTGATGGAGCTCGTGACGGAGCCGGTGGTGAAAAGTGCCGAAGAGGCGGGAGCGTTCGCGCGCGAACTACAGTTGCTGCTACGATATCTTGGGGCAGGGGAGGCGAACATGGAAAAAGGTGAAATGCGCGTTGAGGCAAATGTATCGGTGAGCACGAACGAACAGCTTGGTACCAAGGTTGAAATAAAAAATCTGAACTCATTTCGCTCCGTTGAGCGCGCGATTGAATACGAAATCAAACGGCACACCGAGTTGCTCGGGCGAGGAGCGAAGGTCATTCAAGAGACACGGGGATGGGATGAGGCGAAAGGAGAGACTTACTCACAGCGGCTCAAAGAAGACTCCCATGATTATCGCTATTTGCCTGATCCGGATCTTCCGAAGCTCTATATCTCAGAAGTACCGGGATTTGAGTTTACAACCCTCGCTGCCTCCTTACCTGAATTGCCGTGGGAGAGACGCGCTCGGTACCTCAAACTCGGTCTTAAAGAAGAGGCCGCCAATGTATTTGTAGCCGACCCTACACTGCGGGGCCTCTTTGAGGGAGCCATACGCGACAAGGAGTCTTCGTTTGTCGGGCTGGCAGCCAACTACCTCACTTCCGACCTTATCGGCCTCATGCGAAGCGGGGTAAGCGGGGACCTCCGGAATATAACCGGAGAGGCATATCGGGAGCTCATTGAGCTCATTTATTCAAAATCCATAGGATCTCGGGTAGCCAAGAATATCCTCCTTGAACTGTTCCAAGTAGGTGGCATGCCAAACCATATTGTAGAGAAAGCTGGCTTACTTCAACAGAATGACGAGGCGTGGCTTACTTCTACAATTGAGGAGGTTATTAGCGAGAATGAAGCTATCGCCGAAGAATATAGAAAAGGGAAAGAGTCAGCACTCCACTTTCTTATTGGAAAGGTTATGCAGAAATCGAAAGGAACTGCGAATCCTATGCTTGTTGCAAGCCTTCTTAAAAAGAAGCTTTTCTGACGGAATAACTAGTTTTTGCTAGTTATTTCGTCTGTGCAGAATAACCAGCAAAACAGGTCACTTCCGATCTCATTAGCCTCATGCGAAGCGGGGTAAGCGGGGACCTCCGGAATATAACCGTGGATGCCTATCAGGAGCTCATTGAGCTCATTTATTCAAAATCCATAGGATCTCGGGTAGCCAATGGCGGACATCCGATGTCCGCCATTGGCCATTATCAACAGTGTCTCGGATGCACGAGTATGGCGAGGTGCTATACTTGTGTCATGGACGAGCTTATCTTCGAAGGTTTTAAATATATATCGTCTAAGCGTGCTGCGGAGGTTACTGGCTATGCAAAAGACTATGTCGGCCAGTTGTGCCGAACTGGTAAGGTAAAAGCCCGTCTGGTTGGGCGTACCTGGTATGTTGAAGAGGTGGGCATTCTTATACATCGGAAACTTCCAAAGGAGGCGAGAGCGCTAGAAACTGTGGGCGAGAAGGGAGAATCTCAAGCTTGGATAGCCGAGAAGACAGAACTTGAAGCAATATCTCCCGATATTGAAGCAAGGAAAGATTCTAGAGTCTCGGATAGACAAGAAAATATAACTTTACAAGGGCGCGAAGTCTTGATTAAGACTGAATCTGCCATACCAGATATAGAAGGTACCGAAGAGGTCAATAAACTAGAGCAACACGAAGAAAACAATAAGGAATTTAGGCAGGCAGAAGCACCTCAGGGAGTAGATCTCGCGACCGCGAGAGAAATTATGCTCGCCTCAATCTTAAAAAGAACCAGAGAGGAGGTTTTGCCTGAAAAAGACAGCTGGTCCCAAAACTCCTATCTCGCCAAGACAATAACCGCTGTACTTTTGGCCTTTCTTTTCTCTATAGGCGTCAACATCCTTCTTGTACGGGTTGATACGGCCACACCTAACTCTATTAGCTCGCAGGTGAGAGTGACCACTGTGGCGTCCTCAATTGTCTCGTTAAAGCTATATCTTGAATTGTTTAGCCGAGGTGAGTAGACGCTAGGTAAGTCTAGAGACTAAAATACCCCTCTTTTGGGGGCGTTTTAGTCTCGTTTTGACGAGTATTTTCTATCCATAACTTCTAGTATAACTATGAGTCTTTATTGTCTCAAAATTGTCTCGTGAGGTTGAAAATTTCTCCACGGAAGCTACCTTTCCCTAGAACAAAAAATAAGGTTTTTTCGTTCGGACGAACAAACTAGGTTTATCCACATTTTTTCTAAAAAAGCCCGAAAAGACTAGTTTTTTCGTGAGATAATGGATGTGCAAAAATGCACGCTGAAATTATCTTTGACAACAAAAAATTTCTTTCCTCTCACAGCGCGGGGAGTCGTTCTGGGTATACCCACGACTATATCGCGCGCCTTTGTCGACAGGGGAAAATTAACGGCCGTCTTGTCGGACGAACATGGTATGTAGAAGCGGAGTCTCTTGAGCGATTTTTAAATATTCACAATGCCTCAAAAAAGCGTTGGTATGACCAACTCTCAACGGAATTAAAAAACGAACGCGCGCAGTCCACTGATGAACAAACCACAGCTGATCAAGGGGAGGTGACCCGTGAAGCTATCGAGAAGGCGATACCGACTCCGTATGTGTGGGAATGGCAACGAATTGAGGCCTTCGCAATTGCTGTTGTTATGGTTTTTGGCTCCTATTACGCGCATGTAGTTGGCGTTGACCGTGCTATCGCAGAGGGCGTGGCGCGCGGGGGTTCGGTTATTGCGCAAACTATTACGCGCGGCGCTCACGATCTCTTAGATAATCCAGAGCGCCTCGCCCGTCTTTCAGAGAAGGTTTTTACTGGTGCGGCTGATGTGGCTCTCGCGGTGGGAACGGGGTTTATTGACCGCTATGGAGGCGTCGTGTCTTCAGGGGGGAAAAGTTTCGGAGGAAGCTATGTTTTTTTAACCTCTTCCACGACACCACAAGGAATTCCAGTTTCGCCGCTTCGGGTGGCGCAAGCGTATATCAAAGGCGAGGTGCATGGCGTACAGAGGGGGCTCGTGGCTCCCGCTGCCATGCAATATGCCGCGTCTATGAATGGACTGCCCACGGAAATTCGTGCGCAGGGTGAATCGGTAGCACGGGAGGTCAATCGCAGTATTACCCACACCTACACAAGAGCGCGCGACTTTGTCCTTGCCCTTTTTGATCGCGATCAGTTTATCGTCGTGAACAATGTGTTCCCGACGAGCACGCCGACGGTGAGGGGGCCGGTTACCGTAGAGGGGCCCCGCACTATCGTGGAACGAATTGTCACTCGCGCGCCCGCGCTTACTCTAGCCGAACTCGGCACCCTTTCTGCCGCTCAAATCGACGAGCGTTTGCAAACCCTTAGCAACAAACTGCTCTCTGAAATTTACCGCGTGGGGAGTAGTGCCACTGCCGGCATCAGCAACAACTACAATGTCATTTCCCAGACAAACAACATTGACCTTCTGAACGGCGTAACGCTTGAAAATGTCACCTTCAAGGGCACGGTAAGCGGATTGAACATTACGGGCTTCCTTGACTTAACCGGCGGCACGCTTAGCGGCGCCCTCAACAACACCACCACCGCCACTTCATCCTTTAGTGGGCCTCTTTCCATCGAGGTGCTCAACATTGCAACCACCACCGCCACTTCAACTGCCGCCAACGGCTTTGATATCGCCGACGGTTGTTTCTCCGTCAACGGGGTATGCGCGGGGAGCGGCAATGCTTCGGTAGCCGGTTCCAACACCCAAGTGCAGTTTAACAACGCGGGGCTCCTCGGCGCCTCCGCTAACTTTGTTTTTGACGGCAGCAATGTCGGCATCAGCACTTCAACACCCTATGACCCCCTTTCCATTTGGAATGACGCGCTCACCGCGGTCGGCAAAACGCTCTTCTCCATTACCAATCACGCCTCAACGACACTCTTTTCAATTGACGACGCGGGGAACGCGACCACGACCGGCTATCTGGCCGTGACGAGCACGGCGACTTCCACTTTTGTAAATGGCATCAATCTCACGAGCGAAGGCTGTTTTTCGGTGAACGGCACCTGTGTGGGCGGCGCCGGCACCTATCTCGCGCTCTCCGACACGCCCTCCACCTTCACCGCAAGCGCAATTCCTTACACCAACACTGGCGCTACCGCGCTTCTCCACAATGCAAATTTTGTCTTTGACGGAACAAATTTTGGTATTGGTACCTCAACTCCTTACGCGCCATTTACTCTCTGGGACGACACCATTACCACATCAGGAAGGTCATTATTAAACATTGCCAACCACGCCTCCACTACCATTTTCTCCATTGACGATAGCGGTGGTTTTATCGCCGGTGCGTCCTCAACCATTACCGGAGATTTCACCTTTGACTCCGCAACCGGAACCGGCTCTCTCGCGATACAGGGCACCGCGACCTCCACTTTCGCGGGAGGATTTGCGGTGAACACTTCGGGATTGGTATACGATATTTCCTCCGGTTTTGTCGGCATCGGGAAGGCAAACCCGGGAGCGAGGTTGGACATTGAGGGCTCTTTAGCGGTAAAAGATGGAGAGAAAATATTTTTGGATGGTCCAAGCGGAAGCGCCAGTGGCTTAACCTACATTCAAGAGAACAGCGGACTAAACTTCGTTACCGGCGACGCCTCACGGGACATTATTTTCAACGCAAATGGGGAAAGGATGCGCGTCGTGGGAACAAACGGCAATGTCGGCATCGGCACTTCCACACCCTATGCGCCGCTCTCTCTCTGGAACGACGCCGTAAGCGCGGTGGGGAAGATTCTTTTCTCCATCGCCGACCACGCTTCCACCACTATTTTTAGCATTGACGACAGCGGTGGTTTTATCGCCGGTGCCTCGTCAACCATTAACGCGGCTTTGAATGTTGAAGGCCACCTGGCCGCTTCAAGCTCCGCTTCCATTGGCGGTCTTCTCACTTTGACATCCACATCGGCGACTTCAACAGTGGCGGGCGCTTTTGCCATCGGCACCTCCACACCGCTTGAAGAAAATGTTTTTACTATTAGTTCTTCTACCAACAATGATCCTTTTTTCGCAGTAAATTACGAGACCGGTAGTGTGAGTTTCGGCACCACGACAAGTCCTCGCACCAAATTTTTGGTAGTGGGTAATGACAACGGATCCGGAAATACGGATTTTGAAGTGTATGGCGGTGCCGCATATGCCGGTGTTAATGAGACCAGACCCAAGATTTCAGTTGTTGGAAACACAAGTGCGACTGGCGGTTCCATTAAAATTACCGGCGGGTCGTATACCGGTTTCGGGTCTGTCAGTTCCGGCGTAATTACCATTGCGGGAAGTACCAGCAGCGGTTTCAACGCCGGCGCCATTACCATCACTCCGGGCGGGGGTGACAGTAACGGTAGCTCGGGGGCATTAAATTTGAACGGAGGCAGTGGCGGAAATAACGCTGGCGGAGCGGTAAATATAAAGGGTGGTACCACCGGTAGTGGCGGAGCGGTAAATCTGGACGGCGGTGCCGCCGGCGCCTTCATTGTTCTTGGGGGAACAAACCGTAGTTTGGTTGGCATAGCCACCTCCACCCTCTATGGACTCTTTACTATTTGGAATGATACTGCCGCAACCACCTCTCAACAAAAGCTCTTTCAAATTGTCGACCACGCCTCCACCACGCTCTTCTCGGTAGACGATTTCGGCAACGCCACCACCTCCGGGGCCTTTGCCGCTGACTCATTCTTCGCTACCTCAACCACCGCGACCTCCACCTTTGCGGCCGGAGTTCAAACACAAACGCTTGATGTGCAAAGCACCTCGGCAACCTCGACATTCGGCAACGGTATTCTTATTACGAATGGCAACCTTACGCTTGAGCAAATGCCTTCCTGTTCGAGCACCACCGCACTCACCACCGACTCCTCGGGCAATCTCGCCTGCGGCACGATTTTAAACGGCGGTTCTTCCACGCTCGGCCTCACCTTTGAAAACTACGATTGGAGCATCGCAAGCATCGGTGGCACCAACTACCTCCAACCCTCCACCACCATCACCACCTTTGAGAACAACGGCTTTATTTCAAATGCCTCCTCCACTATTGTGAATTCACTCCTCACCCTCTCGGACAGTTCAACGCTCACGATTGGCACCTCAACCGACCGCCTCGGCGTTCTTGGCATTTGGGATGATACGGTCACGGTCACCGGCCAGCCGCTCTTCCAAATTGCCAACCACGCCTCCTCCTCACTTTTTCTCATTGACGATGGTGGCTTTGTTGGCATCGCTTCCTCTTCACCCTTTGCCAAATTCTCCGTCATGGGCGACACCTGGCTCGACAGCTCCACATTCTACCTCGGTTCGTCCACAGCCAACTCGCTTCTCACTGTTTCGTATCAAGCCGCAGCGACCTCCACCATTCTCAACAATTTTTACGGCGCGTGGAGTATCGGCACGACGACGACCGACCTTCCTATTTTTTCCATCAACACCGGCGGCACCACCGACTTTGCCGCCACCTCTTCCTTCAACGGCGGTTTTGATGTGAACTCCGGCGCCATCCAGTACGACCCGTCCGCGAATGTCACGACGATTGAGCGCCTCAATACCGGTCCGATTGCGTTTGAAGAGGCCGCCGGGTGGGTTGCGTTCGTGGACCTCCCCGCAACCACTTCCTCCGCCTCGGGCGATTCGCAGGCGTATTCACTGCAACTGGATGCAAAACAATTGCTCACCATCTACGGCGAGTCAGACGGCTCCGGTGCCATCGGCAAAACCCGTGTGGTCATCGGCACTTCAACCGCCGCTACCCTCACCTCCGGCAACATTCCCGCCGATTCACTCATCGTTGCCTCGGGTGCCTTCTGCGTGGACAGTCAAAACGGCATCGGTTGCACCAACAACGCCCTCGTAAACGGCGAAAGTCTTTTCGGCGGCAATGTCTATGTGAATGCATCCAGTTCTCCTTCGCTTGGACTTCTGTTTGGTACAACGACCGCATCCGGATATCTTACGATCTGGGACGAGGTAGCTGCCATTTCATCTCGGCCTCTTCTCAATATCGCCAACCATGCCTCAACCACGATTTTTACTGTTGACGATAGCGGAAGCTTTATCGCCGGCGCCTCTTCAACGGTGGTAGGGGATTTCGGCGCAAATACCATTACGACGATAGGTGGTCTTTCACGCCAAAACGAAACCTTCACAACCGATGCAAATGGCTACCTCGCACCCACCACTTCCATCGTAGTCCTTGCCAACAATGGCTTCCTCTCACAGGCCTCCTCAACCATCGTCAACTCCCTTCTCACGCTCTCCGACAACTCAACCCTCACCATCGGTACCACGACCGACCGCCTCGGCGTTCTCGGCATTTGGGACGATACCGTCACGGTAACCGGCCAGCCGCTTTTCCAGATTGCAAATCACGCATCATCCTCACTTTTTCTCATTGACGATGGTGGCCTTGTCGGTATTGGCACTAATGCGCCAGCAGAAAAATTAGATATAAACAGTGGAAAATTGACATTTAGTGGAACATTTCCCGATTCTGGTTTTTCTGGGGGGGATATAGGCATGCATCAATTAAACAGTATGTTTGTAATTGGTGGGAGTGCAGGCTGGCGGCTTTACGATGAAGATGTCTCTGCGTCACAGGTCATGGTAATGGATGGGTCTGGCAATGTGGGTATCGGCACCACTACTCCCTACTCGCCGCTTTCGGTCTGGGATGACACTATTACCACCACGGGTCGGCGCCTCTTTGAAATCACCAACCACGCCTCTTCATCACTCTTACTGGTTGATGATGGCGGCTTCGTTGGCGTTGCATCCTCTTCACCTTTTGCAAAATTCTCGGTCATGGGCGACACCTGGCTCGACAGTTCCACGCTTTACATTGGCTCGAGCACGGCAAACTCGCTTCTCACCGTTTCGTATCAGGCATCGGCAACCTCGACAATTGTCAGCAACGCCTACAACTCCTTCTCCATCGCTACCTCAACCACCGACACACCCATCTTCTCCATTGACACCACGCGCGGCAATGATGGCGACAAAGTGGCGACCTCCTCGTTCTACGGAGGATTCATCGTCAACAACGGCAACATTACCGATGATACCTTCAACACTTCCATCAGCAACCTATCGCTTGGCAATATAAAACTCGGCGACGACTGCGGCATCTGTCAGTGGATTGACCAGAATGTCACGGTAACGGGCGGCTCGTCCTCCACCACACAGTCCTACACCGCCTCCATGCTCAACGGGCTCCTTCCTGGGCTCACGCTCTACGGTGTACAAAACGAGGGTGTGGAGTTTGAAGCAGGTCTACAAATCGGCTTCGGCTCCTCTACGCCATGGGGCTATTACAGCTTTGAAATTCCTTCCTCAACGCCCCTGTATTCCGGTGCAACACCCTTGCCGCTGTTTGTAATAGGGAAACAGGCGTCAACGACGCTCGGCATAAACGGAGGCGACGCGGCATTTCAAATCACCGGCTGGAACGATGCTCTCTTTGGCGGCCGTCTTGGGGTAGGTTCCACGACCCCGTGGGGACGCTTGTCGATCGAACAGGACTCGGATATCGCTTCCTCCTCCCCCGAAGTATTCGTCATCGGCGACCAGGGCACTTCAACGCCGAGCTTTATCGTCACCGGCACGCCAAGCGTCGGCATTGCGACGACGACCGCTGACTTGAGCAGCGCGCTCTTCGCGGTCGGTTCAACCACGGGGAATGAGGTGAGTCTCTTGGTGAGCAATATCACCGGCTTTGTCGGCATTGCCACTTCGACACCCGTAAACATGTTTGCTCTGGTACAGCCGAAGGACGATGAAACCGGCGGGCTCTCCATTACCGCGACTGACGGCGACTATCGCTATGTGTATATGGACGCATCCGGTATTCTGAATTTTCTCGGCGGCGACGGGGCGGGCGTCATGAACACGGCGACCCTTAATGCCGCCGGCGCGTGGACAAATGGATCAGACATCGCATACAAGGAAAACATAGAAACACTCTCTTATGGTCTTGAGGACCTGCGTAAGATTAAGGCGCGTCATTATACGATGAAGGGAACCGGTATGCCGCAAATCGGCTTCATCGCACAAGAACTTGAGCTGGTCATTCCCGAAGTGGTTTCTGGTGCTGAAGGAAGGAAGGGTGTCAGCTACGGCAATTTAGTGGCGGTTATCGTAAAAGCGGTGCAGGAGCTTGCCGACAAAGTGGACGCGCTTCAAGGGCAGATTGCCGCCGCAGCAGGAAGTGGCGG
>ORMF011512106.1_pt1 | contig 27818 bp, 24 predicted proteins | sample 1779871 | NCBI WGS metagenome assembly ORMF01 (sample SAMEA104232316, study PRJEB22302) | groundwater metagenome | biome: forest; feature: aquifer; material: groundwater | place: USA | collected 2011-08-07 | depth 5.4 m | reverse complement strand
GGCCCCGCGGCCCCCGCCCCCCCCCCCCCGCCGGTAGAACCGCGTGGAGGCGACCTCGAAGGTGCTCTCGCCGCGCTGGGGCGACGACCACGCGACCCGCACGATGCTCGGCCGGGGATACGAGAATGTGAGGGACGCGATAAAGGCCTGCCAGCGATCAACGTCATCCGCGCAGGCGCTTTCCGGCGACGAGACATCGCGGGCGGCGGTGAGAAACTGGTGGACGGCGCTCTCGAAGAAGACTTTCTTGGGCATCGTCCGTCACGCGGGAGGCGTCGTGATGAGTTTCAACGTTTGTGGCCCTCTGCCAGCGGCCGGCAGCCGGATCCGGTCGCGCTCCTCGGCTCGGATGGCTTCGGCCATCGCCAGCATCTCTTCGTAGCTCACCGGCCACTTCTTCGGCGGCGGGTTGGAGAGGAACAGCCGGAAGCGCTGGAGCTTGGCCGCCATGAATCGCATCGCGATGGTCATCTCGGGATAGCTGCCGAACATGCAGCCTGTGCACGGTTTCGTGACACGCAGGACCTCTTCCCGAAACGCCCGGTCGCGATACACCGAGGGGAAATTCGGCGCGTAGGCGTGAATCGAAGATCGAAGCCGGTGATCGCAACAGGGTGCGAAGTCGCCGTTCGGCAGTACCGCGAAATACAGGTTCGGGCTGTCGCAGACCCCGTCGTTCTTCGACCGCCAAGTCGTCGGCTCGTCCCTGACGAACCGCTTGATGTCGTCGATGTACTGATCGCTATCGTATAGGAGATACCCGGCTGCCCTCATTGCACGCATTCGCTCGACAACGTCGTCGACGTACACATACTCGTCTGGCCTGAAGCGCAGCGACTGATCGAACGTTCGGAAGCTCATCGGGTGGAGGTTGTCGGTGACGTGGATCGGCACCAGTGAGGTAAACCAGCCCACCGCTGTCCCGAAACGGATCACGTCCTCGACGTGCCCGAGATTCCGTCGTTGCAGCACGCAGCCAAGCGACGCGAAACTCCCCTCGGCCGGGAGGTACTTCGTGAACAGAGACATCGTCCTTAGCGCGCGATGCCATGATTTGCTGAAATCCCCGTTGATGGCATCCTGCGTCGGCGGGTCGAGCGAGTCCAGCGAGATGGAAATGTCTCGACCGCCGGCCTCGACTGCCCGGTGGATGTCTTCCTCCCCGGCAATCCCGTTTGTCTGCATCCGGACGTGCACACCTCGCGACTCGAACGCATAGATGATCTCCGGAAGATCTTTCCGCACGAACGGCTCGCCGCCGGTCAGGAGCACGATCGCCACGCCCATCCGGGCGAAGTTGTCGGCGATTCGCTCGACCTCGTCGAGCGTGCACTCGCGCACATCGGAGTTCGCGTAGATGATGTTGCACTGCGCACACGTCAGATTACAGCGGGCCGTGACGTAGAACTGTACGTACACAGGAGCGTCGTGAAACAGCGCCGCCTTGAAGAGGGTCAGTTTTGAGAGTGACGAGAACATGGTGTGGGGCGTCGTGCCTCAGTCCGATCCGGCGAACCTCCAGACGGATATCTTGTAATAGTCGTCTTTCTCCAGCAGCACCAGGCCAAGGTCCGTCGGATCGTATATCTTGTAGGTCGGACGATACGTTCTGAGCACAGCCATCACGCGCGGCTCGAATCTGGGGTCGTAGTCGAGGACCAGGACGAGCCGTGCGCCTTGGGCCCTGTAGGCGCTCAGTTCTTCCCTGGCGTGGCGAGGATCATTCGACGTGATATTCCATCCGAAACGCCTCGATGCATAGAGCGCTCGTGTTTCTACCCGGGAGCGCGACCATCTCGCACTCTGGTCCAACACGATCAACGGCTCTCCAGGTCTAGAGTATTTCTGCGCCAACTCTCCAGCAGGGGCGATCTGCGCAGTCTGCATTGAGTACAGGACACGCGTGCCAAGAACCCACACTGGCAGAGAGACGACACACAGCGCCACAATCACCCACTGCCGGCGTTTGTTCATCGACAAGGTCTCCGGCAAGGCAACGAGCCCCTTGATCGAGAACATCGCCACAAACGGCACCAGGGGATTGAGGTAGTACGTGTGCAGCGAATACAACGGGTAACCCGCCACCAGATACGCCAAGCCACAGAGGCCGAGCGCGCTCCACTCGGACCTGTGTGTGTTCGCCCCCAGTGAACGAACGCCCAGCCAGACGAGGTACACCACAACTGGCGGCGCCAGCAGAAGTACGAGTGTGCCGCCCGCCTTGTTAAAGGACTGAGCCTCGGCAAATCGACCGACGTCGAAGTACGTCTGCCACACGAGTTCGCCGAGGCTCGTGCCAGGCCACTTGATCCCGACTTGCGTCCACAGGTAAGCCGCCGTGGCGCTTGTCAGCAACTGGACCGCTGCGACAGCCAGAAAGCGGCGCTTCCTGGCGCCGAACACTAGTAACGCCCACGGCAGCAGGAACAGGTGAAAGACTTCGTTGGCCTTGATACAGACGCCCAGGGCGGACGTGGCGCACAAGAGTGCCGCGTACCCATAGCTTCCCGTGCGATAGGTCTTGATCGTACACAGCACCATGCCGACGGCGATGCACATCATGATCGCCTCCGGCTGTACGGCCTGCGCGCTATGAATCCAGGTGGGCGGCACGAGAAACGCGGCCAGCCAATAGATGGACTCCACCTCTGGGGCGAGCAGTTTGCCGACGGCGACGAACGTCGCACATGCGCCTACGCTGAAGAGAACGGCTACGCCCTTCGCCACGACGTCGTGTTGACCCAGGAGGTGATAACCCAGCGCCACGACCGCGTCATAGACGGGCAACTCGAAGGGTATCGCCGTGCCAGATGGTCCGCCGAACAACAGGCGGCAATGGTCGAGCGCGATTCCCCCTGCCCATAGAGAGTACGCAATCATTGCGGTGTGAGCCTGTCGGACGGCGTGAAATGTGTAGATGGGAATGCTCAATCCAAAGAGGATCCAACCGACCGCTATGATGACGACGAGAACGGCTGGGATTCGAAAGGACGTCTTCATTCCACTCCGGTCGTTTCTCTCGTAGCGGCGAAGCCGCCGCCGTCGAGGATCCGGTCACCGTGCCTGACGCCAGCCAACTCGAGGAATTGACGGAGATCGCGCATCCGGAAGTCCGCGCGGATACCGAACGGCAACTCCGCCCTCGACGAGAGTGCCGTGCTGACGCTCACGCGCTCAAGACCTCCCGATAGATGCCTTCAAGTCTCGCGATCATGCCTGGGAGCGCGAACCGCTCTTCGACGCGCCGGCGGCCGGCCGCCCCCGCTGAACTCCTGAAAGCCTCGTCGGTCAACACGCGCTCGATCGCGTCGGCGAGTTCGAGGGCATTCCCCGGCTCAACGAGCATGCCTGTTCGGCCATCGTCGATCTGCTCGATGGTGCCGCCGATCTGCGTACCGACGACCGGCACACCGAGCGCCATGGCCTCGAGTACGACGCCTCCGAACGGCTCGGGAGCGGCCGACGGCAGAACCAGGACGTCGAGGCTTGCGATCGCCGCTTTGACATCGTCAACGTCTCCGGTCAGCACGACATCATCGGCGATCTGCAGGACGCGGATCTGCTCGCAGAGCCCCGTCAGGTGATCTTCGTTTCCCGGGAACGGTGAGCCGACGATCACGAACTTCACCCCGCCGTCGATGCCCCTCCGCTTCAACTCGGCAACGGCGTTCACGAAGACGTCCTGACCCTTGCGGTGCGCTTTGATGCGCCCGACCACTCCGACCAGTCGCCAGCCGTTCAGCCCATAACGGTCGCGGAAGCGATGGACCCGGTCGGCTGATACCGGCTGGAACTCCTCGAGCGACAATCCGTTGTGCAGGATCACGACCTTGCCGGTGTCGGCGGGAAACTGGGCCGCGACCGGCGTCGAGACGCACAGGATCTTTTCTGCACACGCGAGCATGTAGCGGCGGTACACCTTCCACAACGGTCCGAACTCATGGAAGAACTCCCGCAGGTGCCAGACATGACGTACTCGAGCCAGGCGCGTGGCCGCAGCCACCGACACGAGCGGCGCAACGTTGGTGTGCACGAGATCGATGCGAAGGCGGCGGATGGCCCAGGCGACGGACAGCACGGACAACGGGAATCGCAGAAGAAAGGGCACCAGGCGCCACGACCGCATCACGGGCCTGGTCACGACGGACAGCGAGGGCATCACCAAAACGGGAACCGCTGCCTCTGCCAGGGCGGCTGCCAACGGCCCGTCGGATGGCAGCAGCACATAAGGGTCGAAGCGCTTTCTGTCCAGTCCGGTGACCAGACGCAGCAGTGAGCGACTAGCCCCGTACAGGTCCGAGCCGTTGTGGACGTAGAGAATGCGCATCGCCCGTTGGCCCCGATGCGTGGGCGATCCTACGGTCACTCCTTTCGCGCCAGCACGACGTACCCCAGGGTGCATCTCGCACCCGGGGCGACGCGATCGCCAAGGTAGGCCGCGAACTGGAGAAGAGCGCATAGAGGAAGCACGAGAACACCGAGCAGCCAGCGGCCACGCGTTCCGTCGCCACGGAGCGGGCTGGCGGTTTCGTACAGAGCCTGGCATACCAGGGAACCCAGCACGACCGACCACCAGCCGCCCTTCCGACTGGTCGACACCTCGACGAAGCCATGGGACGCCAGCAACGCGCGCAGACCGTGCAGCGTGAACCTGAAGTAGTCCCTCGGCTCCTCGTGCAACGGCTCGAACAACGGCGCCGACAGCAACAGGTATCCGCCGTGGCGCAGTACCCGGCTGACGTCCGCGAGGAAGCGGTCGGGATTCGGAAGGTGCTCGATCAACTCCGTCGCCAGCACGTTGTCCACACTGGCGGACCTGATAGGGATCTGCAGCGCGTCTCCGATGATATGGGGTTCTGCCGCAGCTTGGCTGGCGGGCGAATCGACACCCCAGTAACGCGAAGCTGTTGCGCGGAAGAGATCCTCGTATTGGCGGCGTCCGCACCCGACGTCCAGCACGGTACCGGACATCCGCGGTGACATGTCCGCAATCGCCAGCCGCATATACAGCGTGGCCAGGTACCGAGGATGCAGCCACGTGTTCGTGAGGCGTTTCTTGAGGGGCGTGTTCACGGAGAGGCTAGATCCCGAACGGACGCGTTCTGGCCCTGGCGCACGCGATTCACGCAATAGGCATACTTTCCGCTTTCCAGGGGTGCGATGTCGGCGACTCGCTCGATGACAATCCGACTGTCTCGCCCGAGTACGGTCTGAAGGTCCTGCAACAAGGCATCAGCGGTCGCTGTCGAGCGAATATCGCTCGTGCCTGCTTCGAACTGCAGCGACAACCTGAAGGCCGCCGGCGCCTCCTGAGCCAGTTGAAATCGGCGAACCGATCCGTCGTTGTGGACGACACCAACCAGGTGGCGAACGAACACAGGCGACACGTACGCCCCCTCGCTGCTTCGCAGCCATTCGACCGTCCGCCCTTCAACAGACTGCAGGAGGGTCGTGTCGAAGCCGCAATCGCAGCGATCGCTGGACAGCGCGGCCACGTCGCCAATCTCGTACCGAATCAGCGGGAACTCGTGGTTGCCGAGCAATGTGACCAGAAGCCGGCCGCGCTGCCCCACCGGAACAGGCTTGCCCGAGTCGTCCACCACTTCGAGCACCACGTGGGGTGTGTAGATGTGAAACCCGCCACGTTCGCATTCGCATGCCAGCTCAGCGCATTCCCGGCTGCCGTACTTGTTGTGTACGCGGGCGCCAAACGTCTCGGCGATCTGCCGCCGGGCATCATCGGTCACCTGACCGGCACAGGCCATGACACTGTCGAGGGACAGTGTGACACCGCTCTGGCGCACGTGCCTGGCGAATTCTTCCGCCGCGTCCACGTAGGCCATCATGTGGCGAATCCCGCTCGTTCTGATGGCGCTCGCGTATCTGGTCATCTGCGCCGGTTTCATCAGGAACGCATTACAGGGGGTCTCTCGGGCAAGCCTCCGCAACCAGGCGGATACAAGGCTTGCACGGTCCTCCCCGATATCCCTCATCGATCCCCATAGCTTCACGTAAGGCGTCCCGAACGGAAAACCGCACAGGCGCTGAGAGAAGAACCGCCCTGCCCTTCCTCGGTCACGGTACGTGGGACCGTGGAGTACGCGAACAGGCGTCCCGGTCGAACCACCCGTGGTCACGTTCACCCATGAGTAGCCACGACGGGGCCGATCGAGGTTGTCAGCCAGAGCGTCGTGACAGATCTCACGAAACCGGTCTCTGACGTCGGACTTAGAGAGGATCGGAAACTCGTCGAGGTGAAGGACCGACCTGGGCGCAACACGCGAGCGATAGAACTCGACGTGTCTGACTGCGTTTTCCAGCTCGGCGGTCAATCGTCGCTCCTGAAGAGCGGCGACCTCGGCACTCGACCTATCGTATAGACCGGTCAGGTCTCGATAGGCCACTCCCGCCCGCGAGCCGACGGCACGTTGAATCGCCAGCGCCGCACTCAATCTGAGGCTCACGCGACGCGATCCAGCCTTTCGATGTGACCGCGCCACCCCGGCGGCGGGATGAATTTGTGCAGGGTGGGCAGCGCGAGGACGCTCGATAGCGCGTTCCCTTGAAATTCAACCGGCGCAGTTGCGGGCGCGAAATTCCCCCATCCCCACCGCGCGAACAGCGGATGGTTGGCGATGCAGGGAATGCGCCCGTAGTCCAGGCCCATCAACCGGCTGAGCGCGAGGTCCACGAGGAACGGATCGGATCCGCACGTCACCACTCCGGTTTCCACTGGCAGCGGCTGCAGCGGTCCGTTGCCTTCGCCGGCGGTGATGCCATCGACAATCGTCAAGCATTCCCGCTGCGGCTGCTCCGACAGTGTCCCTCCTGGGGCGGCGAAGCGGACGATACGATTGAGGTCGTACACCATGCGCCAGATCGTATCGTTGCCGTACCATGCGCCGCCGGCGACGTAGAAACCTCGGCTCAGGTTTTCCCTGGTCCCGAACGTCTCGATCCCGGCCGCGTACCGCGCCAGGGTCCATCCAAACTTGAGAAGGCCAAACATCGCCCGAGAACGCTTCTGATACCGCTCTCGGAGACGCGATTGAAAGACAACCAGCAGCGACGTCCCCGGCATGAATTCATCACCGCCGCTGGTCTGTCCCGCGCGGTAGTGTGCCAGAAATGCCTTGTCGCCGTTGACGCCGACCAGATTCTTGAGAGCCCCGGTCAGGCCCGCCTTCTGGTGTGTCTTCATCTTTGGGAGATTGATCAGCAGCTCCGAGGCCAGGACGGAGCCCGAAATCAGATACCGGTGCACACCGGGGGCGTGGGCGCTCCGGGTATGTCCAGGGCTGTAGTCCGAGACCCGGAACTCGGGTCCGTTCACCGTGACTGCATCCAGAAAGCTGTCGGCGCCAAGCGTGATCTCCCGGTAGCCCATCGGATCGCCCGGGACTGGCTCACGCACGAAGAAGCCGCCTTCGGCCCTGTAAGCTTCGCGGCGCAGATCGAGAAAACGGATACCGGGCCGTTGATAGCGCTCGTATTTCTGCCGGAGCAGATCGACACCAGCCTGACGTCCGAGCAGCTGCCAATCGCAGGTCTGCAACGGGACATCCCCGACGACGATGTCGTCAATGCCTTCGTAGGTCTTCAGGCACGCTTCGATCGTGGCTTCGATGACCAGCGGGCCGGTCACCAACGCGCGAATCGGAAACTCGTCGTGCTCCTGGTGCTTGACCCAGTTCGGCTTGATGCAGATGCGGCGAAACGGCCCCGGCGGTAGATGGGCCGCGACGAGATCGGTGATCTCCTCCCGGGAGCCGACCAATCGGACCGAGCACGTCATCCTGCGGCCTGCGCGCGTGTGCCGGCGACCTCGAGGATCACGTCACGCCAGCCGGCGGCGAATGCGTCGCGCGACAGGTTGGCGACCCGGGCGCGTCCCCTGGTCACCAGCTCCCGCCGCAGCTCCTCGCTTTCCCACCCGCGCCGGATTGCCGCGGCCATGGCTTCCACGTCGAACGGATCGAACAGGACGCCCGCGCCTCCGAGCTGCTCCGGCATCGCAAAGACGTTCGAGCACAACACCGGCGTGCCGAGGGCCATCGCTTCCAGAATCGGGATGTTCGTATAGTCGGCAAAACTGGGGAACACCAGCGCCGCAGCCAGCGTGTAGAGCGCCACGATCTCCCGCTCGGCGACGTACCCGAGATAGAACACTTGATCGGCAAGCCCCAGTGCCGGCACCGTCGCGAGGATCGCCTCGCCGGTGGTGCCGCGCAGGCCGCCTGTGAGCACGAGCGGGACAATTAGGCCTTCGCGACGCAGACGCGCCAGCGCCTCGAACAGCCGCCGGTGGTTCTTGTGGTCCCACAACTGGGCCGGATAGAACAGAAACCGACCGGGCAATTGCCGCTTCGCCTTCAGCTCGGACACTGCATCCGCCATCTGTTCGCCGTCACGCGCATGCGGCGGCGGGCCCATCGGCACCGGACGGATCCGCGCGGGGTCCATCCCGAAGAAGCGAACGAGATCCGCCTTGCTGTGCTCCGAATCCACGACGATACGATCGGCATGGCGACCCAAGCGACGGTAGACGATCTCGCGCACCAGGCGCTCGCTCCACGGGTACTCGCCGCAGTCTGGGTAGTACCGATACATCACGTCGTGGATGATCCCGACGAACGGGATACCGAGATGAAACCCGATGAGCGACGAATCGGTCACGAGGCAATCGAGCCCGTGCTCGCGCAGCACGTCGAAGCGCCCAACGAGCGGCGAATGAACGTTCGCAACGGTGGACGCGGCACGAACCAGCGCTGCGAACCGCTCACCGCCCGTGCGAAGTCGGACGGCACGAAGCCCCGGTTCGGCCTCGCAGTAAGCGGCAAACCTCGGATCGTCGTAGAAGACCGTCACGTCCAGGTCGCGGAGACGGCTCAGGCCGGTCGCGAGCGTGACGGTGTATTGCAGTACTCCACCGCAATCGACGACGCTCGAAGAATTGAGGATGCCGACGCGCACGCCAGCCGTCAGAGGGATCCGAGGGCGTCCGCGAGCGAAGCAGCGATGTACTGCACATCCTCGTCGGACAGCGTGGGATGACTGGGCAGATAGAACGTGGAATACGCCGCGGCATTGGCCCGAGGGCACTCGTCTGGCGTCGTCCATCCGTCCGCCTGAAAGATCTCCTGCAGATTCGCCGGGATGAAGCCTTCCCGGGTCTCGACGCCCTTCTCTTCGAGCCGGCGCATGACATCCGAACGCCGCGACGCCGCGACGCCGCACAGGCCGACGTGATACATCCAGTACACGTTTCTGGCGTACGGCTGCTCCACCGGACGCTGCAGCAACGGCAGCCCGGCCAGCGCCTGGTCGTACAACGCAGCGATTCGCCTTTTGCGCTCGATGGTCTCGTCGATCCGTTCGAGCTGCGCGCAGCCGATGGCCGCCTGGAGGTTCGTCATTCGGTAGTTGTAACCGACCGCCGTGTGCATGAACTTGTTCGTCACGCCAAAGGCGAGGCTCTTGAGCGAGCGCGCCTTCGAGGCCAGGCTGGCATCGTCGGTCGTGACCATGCCGCCCTCGCCGGTCGTCAGGATCTTGTTGGCGTAGAAGCTGAAACAGCCGATGTCGCCGATGCTTCCCACCTTCCGCCCCTTGTACGTCGCCCCGTGCGCCTCGGCACAATCCTCGACCACGAACAGATCATGGCGCTCCGCGACGTCCAGCACGGGATCCATGTCGACGGGATGGCCGAAGAGGTGGACGACCATGATCGCCCTGGTCCGAGGCGTCACGCGATCCTCCAGCAAGGCTGGATCCAGGTTCCAGGTGCGGTCGTCGATGTCGATTGGGACCGGCGTCGCTCCCTGATAGAGCACCGCAAAGAAGGTCGCCATGTTCGTCAGCGTCGGCACGAGTACCTCGTCGCCGGGCCCGATGCCGAGCGCCAGGAGCGCCAGGTGCAGGGCTGTCGTCCCGCTCGAGGTTCCGACACCATGAGCGCAATCGCAGTAGGACGCAAAGCCGGTTTCGAAACGCGATAGGTACTCCCCAAAGAAGCCGGAGATCGCGCCCGTCTTCATGGCCTGATTGACGTTCCGGATCTCCGCCGGACCGAGATCGGGTTGATAGACCGGGATGCGTCCGCGTGTTGCCGGCGTCATGATTGCGCTCTTACGTGGTGGGACGTTCGAAGGACACGTGTGACTCAGCCGCGTTGTCCTGAAATCGGCACGTCGAGACGGAACGTATCGGCTTCATAGCTCCTGCCGGCGCGTGGTCCGTGGGCGCACGCGATCATCACCGAGTCTTCGAGCGCCTCGAACGCGTGGCGCTCGAGCGGCGGCGTGACGATCAGATCGCCCGGGCGCACGACACGCGTCCGAACCCGTTCGCCCGGATTCTGGGTGTACAGCTTCAGCCGACCCTCAAGGACATACGCGTACTGAACGGTCTTCTTGTGGTAGTGATTGCCCCTGACGGAGCCGCGCTTCGAGCTGAGCATGGTGACGCACTCCACCGGAATGCCATCGAGAATGTCGACGATCGCGCCGCGCGCGTCTTTGTGGGCTGTCTTCGGTCTCGCGATTTTCATAACAGATCCGACCTCCTCCTCGACCGGCCGCGTGCGGCAGGCGTCTTCAGGACACGATACGCGGCGTGGGGATCGGGATGATGAATCGCCCGCCCTGCTGCCGGTACGCGTCCAGGTTCGTCATGATTTCGTCGGCAAAATTCCACGCCAGCAAGAGCGCGTAGTCGGGTCGCTCCGCAAGCAGGTGGGCGTCGGCGGCCACCTTGATGTGGCTTCCCGGCGTGTAGCGCCCGATCTTGAGCGTGGACTTCTCGGTCACGAAGTCGAGGATCTCACCGTCGATCTTGCAGTAGTTCAGGAGCGTCATGCCCTTGGCCGGCGCGCTCACCGCGGCTATCCGCTTGCCTTCGGCCTTGATCCGGTGCAGCAGCCACACCAGGTCGCGGCGGTTCTGCTGCACCGCTCTCGCAAACGCATCGAGCGTGCTGCGGGAATGGAGTTCCGTTTCCTCCTCCATTCCAAGGAGCCGGGGGACCTCCGGCGACACCGGCCGTGTGCCTTGTCTGCCGACAAACACACGGAAGGATCCGCCGTGAATTTCGACCTGCCGCACGTCGAATACGTCCATGCCGAATCGCGAGAAGAACGCCACCAACGGCTTCACGGACAGGTACGACAGATGCTCATGGTAGATCGTGTCGTACTCGGTGTACGCGACGAGATTCGCGAAATACGGCGCTTCGACGATGAGAACGCCGCGCGGCGCCAGCAGCATCTCGACCGCGCGCATGAAGGCCACGAGGTCGCCCACGTGCGCGAAGACGTTCGTGCCGGTGATGACGGACGCCTGTCCCTTTTCGGCCACGATCTGTTCGGCTGCTCGGGCACCGAAGAAGTCGCAGATCGTATCGATGCCGGCGGCGCACGCCTTCTCCACGATGTTCGGCGCGGGATCGACGCCCTTCACCTGCATGCCGCAATCCGCGAACGCGCTCAGGAGGACACCGACGTTGCTGCCGATGTCGACAACCAGGGCGCCCGGTTCGATGCCGAGATCGCGAACGACCGTCCGAGCAAAACGCGCCCAGTGTTCCCGTCCGGCGCGCGTCGTCGACGCCTCGTACGGATAGTCGCGCTGGTACAGGATCTCAGGAGGCACGCAATAACTGAGCTGGGCCAGGCCGCAGGTCTCGCACATCAGGACCTGAAGCGGGTAGAACACTTCGGGATCCTTCAACTGATCGTCACGCAGAAACTGATCGGCCGGCGGCGTCGAACCAAGATCGAGGAATGGATAGAGGTCCTGCCCCTCACACATCCGGCATGCCGTCACGTTGACGCTCGTCAACGACTCACCGTGGGGGTCATGCACGTTCGCCGCCATTCACGCCTCTACCTTCGTCGGGCCTGAAGAAGATGCAGTCGGTCTCCAACAATTGCCCGGTCCTGGGATCGCTGAACTCCGGCTCGAGGCCCATCAGCGCGAATCGCTCCCGGTCCATGTAGTCCAGCAGCTCCCTGAACAGCACGGCATTCTCGTAGAGCTGGACCAACGCCACCTCCAGTTGCAGACCGGTGATTTCGTCCAGCACGCCTCGGGCACCGTCCAGAATCTTCTTCTCGAAGCCCTGCGCGTCGATCTTCACGTAGAGCACGTCACCGGACTCCTTGAAGTTGTGCAGGATCGAGTCGAGCCTGCGGACCTCCACCGGTTCGCGCGCGACGAACCTCGTTTCAGGGGCAGCTTCGAGCAGTCGAGGATTCATGTTCAGCAGTGAGTTGCTCTGGCTGTTCGCGGACACATTGATGTCACTCTGGCCGTTCCAGTCTCCCAGAGCGATGCGTTCACCTGTCCACGCAGGATCGCGCCTGGAGTGTCGCACAAGCGTATCGAACGCGGCGGCCATCGGCTCGAAGGACACGATCCGTCCCTTGTAGCCGAAACGCCGTAGTTCGAGCGCGAACTGACCCTCATTGGCACCGATGTCGAACACCAGACTGATGCGATGGTGCTGCATCAGGCTGATGCGCCGAGCGACCTGGCGATAGTAGTGGGTCTTGAACGCCCGCTGCAGCACCCCTGTCACCGCGCGCCTGACGTCCACGGTATTCACAGTGCCTCGTCGAACGCCTTCAACACGCCGGGCCTGAGCCGGTCGAATCCGTAGCCGCTTTCAACTGCTGCCGGTGCTGTCCCCGCCGTCGTACGCGAGCCGACAACAACGGCACTCTTGCCTGTTGTCGATGGCCCGAACTCGCCACGCAGGAGGCGGGCTGTCGGCATCATGAGACCCGACAGCAGATAGAACACAATCATGAAGGACCGGTCCGCCGTGACCGCCTGAAAGAGCAGCCACTGGAACATGTACATCACCGCTCCAGCCACGCCCAATCCAACCAGCTCGTCTCGGCCTCCCGTTGGGACGACCTTCAACAGCGCCCACAGATCGCGCGCGACAAACGCGACAAAGCACAAGAAGAAGCCCAAGCCGATCAATCCCGACAGTGCCCACACATCCAGAATTGGATTGTGCGCGAGAAGCCTGTCGTCTCGAAGCGCCGCCCCGAATGACAAGCCTGTACCGAACCAGAACACCTTGGGGTCGGTCATGATGGTGTTCCAGTACATCTCCCAACCGGGCACTCTCTGGTCGAAGCCTGTGCTGGACGCGTCCTCCGCGGCGCTCCATCCGCCGGTGACCAAGCCGAAGATCTCAGTGGCGCGGTCATAGTGAGAGATCGAGGCCACGCCCTTGACGAGTCCCGAGCCTTGGTTCGGGGCCCACAGATAGACGGCAGCGAACAACACCGCTGCCGCGAGAGCTCTGGGCGGCCGCCAGAGGCTGTCGTGCGTGCCCCAGATGCCGGGCCTGAGAAAGAGCGCCAGCGGAGCCATAATGAGAAACAGCAACTGCGACCGGCCGCCACCGCCACCCGTGAACTGCAACACAAACCCGACCACGCCGAGTGCCTTCACGACAACGCCGGTTCTCGCTACAATCGCCGCCAGCGTCAGGCCGACCGACAGTGCGCGCCAGATCGTGTTGGTTGTCTCTACGTAGTCCAGTTCGACCGGCGCCCCTCTGGTGATACCGATAAGCCTGGACAAATCAACGGTGCCTGAGGCATTGCTCTCGCCGTAGCCCAGGAGCCCCAACTGGCTGAGGAGCGACACGAAGCAGGCGACCATGAGGAGCACCCACAGTACCCGCCGGGTGACCTTCGCCTCCCGAACGGCGAAGAACAGGAAAGGCGCTGCGTAGACCGCGCCCATACCGAGAAGGGTCCGCATCGCACTCGAATCAACCGACAGGCTTTCAAAAACGATCCTGCCCACGAGGGTCGCGAGGTATGGCGCAAGAAGAATTCGGACCCCTGTTGCCAGGTGACCGCGGACGTAGACCGCAGCACAGTACAAGATACCGAGGTCGAGCACCAGGTCGGCCAGCCTGAACTGATAGAACCCGATTGGAATGCTCTGGACAACTCCGAGGCTGACAACAAGGCAGATCGCCCACAACTCCACGGGAAACCGTACGTCCTTCCACTGGACGCGGGCCGGCATTCGCTGGGCCGATACGGTGGTAGGCCGGCCCCGGGATGGCGCGTCGCTCAACGGGATCTCTCGCGGTGGCCGACGCGCCGTCTGGCCCGATGCGCGACGCGCCAGCAGGCTCGGTACCCCGCCACGACTGGACTAGCCGATTTCGTCAACTCGAAGAACGGCACCTGTTGGCCCCCAAACGCACGCACAAACCGCTCGATTGGCTCGACCCACGAACCGGCAAAATCGAACGCCTTCTGTTCTCGAGACGCGTAGTCAATTGATGCCCACATCACCAGCGAGGCGGCGCCGCTGTTCCTCAGCTCGGGATCGGTCGCGCGCAGCAGCGCGTACACGTACGCGTCGTCGCTGACCAGATACGCGCTGGCGTGGACGCGATCCTGCTCGTCCACAGCCGACAGGATCCGCCGGGCCCCTCGCGCCACGCACTCCGCATCGAGGCGACGGAAGGTCGCTTCCGAGAACGGCAGATCCATCTCCTGCCGGAGGAATGTCGCCCGCTGAACGACCAGGAACCGATCCGCCCGGGTGTCTTCAACTACGCGAAGCTGCTTGCCTGCCTTTTTGATGTCGGTGCGCACGTTCTCCTTGAGGCCCGCCCACAGCGCATCCTTGTTGCTGGTGTCGTCCAGTCGGTAGGTGTAACGGGTCGTTTGGCTGAACCCCTTCCAGTAGAGCGGCATCCAGTTGGTGACGCTGGGGTGAAGCCATTGGTGGAACACCGCGAAAGGTGGCAATGCTTCCACGAGGTCCGTCATCACGTCCTTCTCCACCTCGAGCCGACGCGCGGACTTGGCCATGGATGGCCGGAGCCACGGTCCGAGGTAGAACGTCAGCTCCGGAATCTCGATGAGCCGGTATCTCCCGAACCGCAGCCGGTACGCATACGGCCAGACGCCGGCCACTTCGTGCCCGCGCATCGCCACAGCGACATCCCATTGGCCAGGCGACACCGCCTCGAGCCACCACGGCTGGCAGAAGATACATGTTCCGGCAAGGAATGCTTCGACTTCCGCCGAGATTGCGGTGGTGCTCACGCTTGAAGCAGGTCCACACACGTCTCGTAGACCCTATCAACGCTGAGCCGCTCCATGCACTTTGGTACCGGACACTTGGCGAGCACCTCGGCTTCCGTTGGTTCGTAGCGGCCCGGAAAGAGTCCCAGGAGCGGCGTGCAGTCGCATGGCTCGCGCAGCACGTGGAATGTCGGGAGCCGCACAGCGTATTCGTCCGGATCGGATGGTCCGTACAGCGCGAGCACTTGGCACCCGAGCGCGTTTCCGAGGTGCATCAGGCCGCTATCGTGGCAGATGAGCAGCCGGCAATGGGCAATCAAGGCTTTGGCATCAACGAGATCCGCTCTTCCGGTCGTATCCACCAAGCGCTCGTGAGAGAGACCGTCGCAGACGCGCTTCGAAATCGCCGCGTCGCCGGCATCCCCAATCGGGACGATGGTGAAACCAGGGTGCGTGTCGAGAAGCCGTTCGATGAGCTGTCGAAAGTACGGTTCCAGCCAACGCTTCGGCGCAGGCTGCCCGTTGGCGGCTCCGATTTGCACGCACACGTACTCGCCGGGCCGAAGACCGAACCGTTCGAGCGGTGCCAGACCGGCATGGGCATCGGCGACGGGTCGATAGCGTCGCGTGAACGGCCGGCCAAGATACGCCTCGAGCAGATCGAGATTCAAGTCGATCTCACTGCGCGGTCCGCCGTGCCTCACCGGAACCTGGTGCGTGTAGTAGTAGGCGGGCAGCCGCAACCCGTCGAAGATATGGCCAACCCGTGACGGAATGTCGGCGAGAATCGCGCCCCAGATCAGAAATCGCGGCGACGCATCACACGGGAGAAAGACCGCGTCGAAGCGTTGGCGCCGCAGCCTCCAGAAGAATGCCACCTTTCGAAGCGCTGGAGCGTGCTGCTTCAGGATCAGCGTGTCGTACCCGGTCAGCACGTGCTCGGTGCCGAACGAGTTGCCCGCGATAATGGTGACCGTGCAGCCCGGGAACACTTCCTCGACCTGCTTGATGAGCGCGGTCTTGACGACGAAATGGCCGAGACCGGTGTAGCCTGACACCAGCACTTTCAGTGTATCGCCTCGGGAGCGGCGCAGCACACCTGAGGCGCGCAACACGAACTCAAGCACACGGTGCAGCAACTGCTTCAGCGACACCGTAACACCGCGCGCCTCAGCCCTGGAAACGTGTGATGTCGAAACGTCTGTCATGGACTCCAGGGACGACACACAAGAAGTCGACCCACTCGAAGAAGATGCCTGGAATCACAGTGTCGTTCGGTCCGATCCGCCGGAGGCCGGCTTCGTGGAACCAGTACACCTCGTAGCCACCCGTCGCTCTTAGAAATGCGAAGAGGTCTCGTGGCGAATAGCCGAAGCTCTTCGTCCATCCCTCGAATACCTCCAGTTGGATGGCGGGAGGACGTGGGCCGCTCAGCAGCCCCGTCGCACCTTTCAGCACAGAGAACTCGGCGCCCTCGACATCGCACTTCAGAAACGACACACAGCCGATCTCGTGGTCGCGGACGTAGGCGTCCACTGTGGAGATCGCGCATGTCACCCTTGCGTATTTCGGTGACTCCGGCGCATAGTCGGCCCATTGCTGCGCGCTGTGCGCAACTGCGGTGGCTTCCGTGGGCCGGTCTAGAGGCACGGTGAAGACCATCGAACCGGGTGTTTCTCCCAGCGCCAGTTGGTTCAGGACGACGTTCCCGGCGCCGGCGACGCGACGGACCGACTCGCCTAGTTCCGCGAATGTCGCTGGAATCGGCTCGAATGCGTGAACCCTTCCCTGCGGGCCAACCAGTCGCGACAACGGTACGGTGTATTGGCCGGTGTTCGCGCCGATGTCCAGCACGGTGTCGCCAGGGCGAACGAGAAACGGCAGCACCAGTTGGTGGTACATCGGCCTGCCCAACAGATCGCCCACGAAACCCGAGCGTGCGATTTTCCACCGCAACAGCTCGTATGCCCGCGGATTCGCCGCCCGGAGAGCTGCGCCGAGAGGTTGGATTAGCCTGTGCGCCAGAGCCACGCTATTCCTATTCCGGGATTCCCATCACACGCTCAGTACCGCCGCCGGCTCACGTGGACTTCTTCGATTCGCATGCTCGGATAGTCCTTGCACAGCCGGAAGACGAGGTCCGCGGCGTCTTCGGTTTGAATACATTTCTCCGGCTCGCGCCGTCCCTCGACCATACCGGTGTTCATCGTTCCGAGAAACACGTCGATTACTCTTATGTGCTCCCGCGTCGCGTCGAACTGCAGCGACCTCGCGAAGCCACGTAGCCCGTGCTTGCTTGCGCAGTACGCCGATTCCCCTGCGCTTCCAGTCTTTCCGGCCACCGAGTTGATGTTCACGATGACGCCGGCCTGCTTGCGGGCGAAGATCGGCCAGATCCGCCGGATGAGCAGAACGGGCGCGATCAAATTGACATCGATCATCCGGCGGAACGCCTCGTCAGTGATCTGGTCGAACCGCTCGTTCGCGTAGATCCCCGCGTTGTTGATGAGGGCGTCTACGTCCCGCCGCACCGACGCCTCTGCGAGCCGGCCCAGCGTGTCTTCGTGCGTCAAATCGCCGGCCACGACTTCGCAGTCGGCTCCGCGGCCTCGAACTTCGGCCGCGACGGACTGCAGTCGTCCGGCATCGAGCCCATTCAGAATGACGCCGACGCCGGCATCTGCGAAACGCAGCGCCAGCTCACGCCCAAAGCCCCTGCAGGATCCGGTGACGAGCGCGGTCTTCACATCTCCTCGAATCCGTCGAGCGTCTCAAGGTGATGAAACCGACAGCTAGCCCCATCGGCAGCCGCCGCCACCGCGCCGGTGAGCGAGGTTCGTATCACGATGTCTGGCCGCAGCATCTCCAAAAGAGCGTCCACCTTACGGTCCTGAAGCAGCACGACGAGATCGGTGCAGCCGAGCGCCGACAGCACGTACGCACGATCGTGCTCCGGCGAGACGGAACACTGAGGCGTTCTTGCCCGACTGACATCTGCGTCGCTGTAAAGACCCACGACCAATCGCTGACCCAAGTCTTTCGCCTGGCGGAGCACGTGGATGTGACCTGGTTGGAGGCCGTCGAACGCCCCCGCAACGTAGACAACCTCGTCGCCAGCCGCCTGCCACACTTTGATCTGCGCTTGGGCAGCTTCGGCCGTGGTGATCTTGCCCATTCCCGCTGAGCGGGCTCCGACGCCATGGATGCGCAGCGTCCCCTCCAGCTCCGCGAGTCGGACCGGTTGAGACCCTAGCTTTCCGACAACAATCCCTGCGGCAGCGTTCGAGACCGCGGCGGCTTCCGGCATCGGCATCCCAGACACGATCGCGACCGCGAGTGTCGCAGCCACCGTGTCGCCGGCGCCGGAGACATCGAACACCTCGCGCGCCGTTGCGCTGATGAACATCGGGTCGGCTTCACCCAGTAGGCACATGCCCCTCGCGCCGAGCGTCACCAGAAGCCACTGCGCGTCGCACTGCTGGCGCAGTGCCGACGCCGTTCTGATCAACAGGTCATCGTTGTCGTCGATCGTGACACCGCTGGCGATTTCAAGCTCATTGATGTTTGGTGTAATGCATGTCGCCCCGTGATAACGCGTCCAGTCCTTCCCTCTCGGATCGACGAGAACCGGAATACCCGCCGCTCGGGAGCGTGTGATGAGTTCGCCGGTACTCTCAGAGTCGAGCACGCCCTTGGCGTAATCGGACAGGATGACGACGTCGGCGCCCGGCAAGCGGTCGAGGAACTTCGACAGGAGCGCCTCCCGAACCTCAACCGAGCACCGTCGGGTGTCTTCCTCGTCGAGACGAACGAGGTGCTGACCATTGCCGATCACGCGCGTCTTGCTTGTCGTCGTCCTTCCCCACTCGATCGCGAGCCCGTCCCAAATGCCGTGGCCGCGCAACAACTCAGACAGGCGGTCTCCGGCCTGGTCCTGGCCACGGAGTCCGATGAGCGACGCGCGGCTCTCGAGCCCAATGACATTCAGCGCAACATTACCGGCGCCGCCGAGAGTTGTCGTCTTCTCGCGGACGCGGACCAGCGGTACCGGCGCTTCCGGGGACACACGCCTGACGTCGCCCATGAAATACTCGTCGAGGATCACGTCGCCGACGACAACCACGGAACACGTTCTCAGCGTGCGGGCCGAACTTGTCATGGAGTCGCTCGAACCACAGACATGGTCAGATGGTGTTGTCACGCTTCAGGCTGATGAAGGCCGGGCGACCGCTTGCGTGCGCGTCGGTCATTGCGGCCTGTACCTCAACTGAGTTCTTGGGAAAATAGCTGATCGTGTTGTGAAACAGGGCTGCGAGGCCTTCGGCGTTCAGCGGCGCGTGGGTCGGCCCGTGGGTGGGATAGTCGGCGTAGCCGATGAGCATAACCGGGACGTTCTGTTGGTCGATGTCGATCTTGATCTGTTCGAATGGGCGTTCTAGTAGAAACGGCGTAATCGAATAGACGATAGGTCTTCGGCCTTCGAGCGCCATTCCAGCAGCGATCCCGATCATCGTCTGCTCACATAGACCGAGATTGAAATAGCGATCTGGAAACCGCCTCTTGTACTCATCCATGTTCTGTTCAACGTCGCCGGTGAGCAGAATCACCTTCGGATCGCGCTCGGCCAGCTCCACGATTGTCTTGCCGAAGATCCTTCTCATGCCAGCTCCTTGTACGCCTGGGCAAGCTGGTCTGGATTCGGAAACTTCGCGTGCCACTCGGGCTTGCCTTCCATGTAGCTCACGCCTTTGCCCTTGACGGTGTTCGCCACGATGAGCCTGGGCTTGCCTTCAACCCTCTTCTCGAGCGCCTGAAGAATGGCGGAATGTGAGTGGCCGTCGATGGTCTCGACCGACCAGCCGAGGACTTCGGCGATCTTCGCAAGGCTGCTCATCGGCACCGGCAAGATGTCGTCCAGGAACCCGGACCCCTGAATCTTGTTGTAGTCCACAATCGCAACAAGATTGTCCAGCTTGCGGAACGACGCCGTCAGGAGCGATTCCCAGGTCGTGCCCTCCTGGCACTCTCCGTCGCCGATCAGGACGAAAATGCGCCCGCCTCGGCCCTCCAGCTTTCTGGCCCATGCTCGACCGATGCCGCTAGGCAGTCCATGACCTTCGCTGCCCGTCGTGCAGTGGATGCCGTTTGCCACGTCGAGGCTCGGGTGCCCAGACAGCGTCGGATTGAGCCCTCGATCGCGAAGCAGCACGTACAGCGGCCAGCATGCATGACCCTTGCTAAGGATGAATCTGTCTTCGGCGGTGAGGATGATGTCGTAGAGCGCGATAAGAATTTCAACAATCGAGAAGCTTCCGCCGAAATGGTACCCGCCGTTCTTCGTACCCAGTTCAAGGGTGTCCCGACGGATCTGCTTCGACCGCCGGCTCAACTCGTCGAGGGTTCTTGTCTCGCTCTGTGTTCCGGGTTCGTTTGACACTGCGCCTCCATTTCGATGTGCCGTGTTGGCGTTTACTGCGCTCGCTCCATATGCACGTCGAGGCCGCTGATGATGTTGCAGAAGAAGCTCGAAAGGATGAGCAACATTCTCTTTAGCACAGGATTGAAGACAACGAAGTCTCTCGTCAGCTTCGGAATCGGTCCGATGGTCTCGAACGTGGTGTACCACACCCCCAGGCGACGCGTGTAGAACCTTGCTTTCGAGTAGTAGGGTCGCTGGCGACATTGCCACGCATTCGGGTCGAAGAACGTAAACGAATACTCGTTGAAGAACCGCACGTGCGTCGGATCTCCGGTAGCGGTGTTCGAGTTCCAGTACGGGACGCTGATGTACACCGTCGCGCCAGGCTTCGTGATCCGGTACAGCTCGTCCATCGTCGCGATCGTGTCGGGCAGGTGTTCCAGGACGTCCTTCATGTAGACTTCGGAAAAGTGACCGTCTTCGAATGGCCACGGAAAGACACGCAGATCGTGAACCACGTCCACGCCCGGCAATGGTGCGAGGTCGTGGTTGATCCAACCTTCTCGAATGACCGACCCACAGCCCAGGTGGAGCTTCGTCGGACCAGCCACGGTTGTCGATGCCATCATTCCATCACGAGGATGCAACGTCCTGCGCCGCCGGCCCGGACCGTGTCGAGCGCCAGGTTCACGTCGCGCAACGGGAAACGGTGAGTGATCAGATCGTCGAGCTTGAGCTTCCCGCTGGCAAAGAGCTTCAGGTACCTTGGAATATCCACAGTGGGATTCGATTGCCCGCCTTCAGTTCCGGCCAGCGTCTTTCCCCGCTGGAGCGGGAGTGCCTTTACCCGAATCTCTTGGTTGTGTCTCGCGGTTCCAGCCAGGATCGTGCGCCCACTCGCACTCGTCAACTCGTACGCCTGATCTACCAGCCCTGGCAATCCCGTCGTGTCGATGAACACATCTACGCCGTCCTTTCCGATGATCTTTCTGACTTCCTCGGCCACGTCGTGCGTTGAAGAGTTAATTCGGTGCGTCGCGCCAAACACGCTCGCCATGTTCAACTTCGCCTCGACGATGTCGATGGCGATAATCGGATCGGCCGACACCATCGCCGCTCCCTGCACGACGTTGAGACCAACACCGCCGCAACCGAATACCGCGACGCTCTGGCCGATCTTGACCTGCGCGTCGTTGTTGATGAGGCCCAGTGCCGTCGTGACGGCGCACCCCATCAACGCGGCGATGTCGAACGGCACGTCTTTGGGAATCGGCGTTACCCGATTTTCCGATACGATCGCGTGGTCGTTGAAGGTTGTGACCCAGCCGGCCGTGACCGTGCTACCGTCGTGGCGCCGATAGCCCGGCGGGCTCGAGTCAATACCGGATCCCTTTCGCCAGTGCATGACGACGTGAGCGCCTGGCTTGACTGTCGTGACGCCAACGCCGACGGCTTCGACGACGCCGGCGCCTTCGTGTCCGAGGAGATGCGGGAGGTATCTGTCCTCGCCTTTCAGCCCCGCAATCTCTCCGAGCTGCGCACCGCAGATCCCGCTTCGACGAACGCTTACAAGGACCTGACCACATTCTGCGTCGGGAATCTCGAGTTCGTCCAAACTGAGAGGAGCGTTCAGCCGCTCCAAGATCGCGGCTCTCATCTGTCGGCTAACCATCTCGTCCCTTCCATGCTCCATCCGCAGCGCACCGCGACTGGGCCTATGCGGCTGGCTCTTCACCCAGGCCGTGCTCGTTCGCCGCCCCCAGGACGTGGCGCGCAAGGGTGTCCTTCAGCGCTCTCGCGCAGCTCAACGGTTGGAGATCCCTTGTAGACGGAGCGAAGTGTCGCTCTTCGAGCTTGTCGAGATCCTCGTACCGGATCCGGTGTATGTAGCCCTCATCGGCGAGGTGGTCGAGGTAGCACGGATAGTCGGTCTCGAGCAGCCATACTGCTTTGCGGAACGGAATGAGCTGATACACCAACGTGCTCATCGTCCCTGCAACAACGTCAATGCCGTCGATGAATTCCCGCGTGAGGCGCCGCACGATCTTCAGTCGGTCCAGGCTGTCTGGCGGCAGGCAATAGGCGTCGAGCTGATCCTCGAGCTTCTCGTCGCTTCGGGGCTTGAACCATACGTCGTAACCCAGCCGAAGGAGCTTCGTGACATATAGACCGACCTGGTACGTGTTGGTCAGGAACTCGTACGGAACAAGAATTGCGCGCGGCCTGTGCGTGCCGACTGGACTCTCGGTCTCCGTTGCGCGGAATTGATCGCCAAACAGGTCGCCGCCAACGACGACACCGCCATGTGGCCTGAGATTAGAGAGCGCCGAAAAGCGCTCCCTCCAGTACTCGTCCCACACAATCAGCTTGTCAAACCAGCGTATTTCTTCTGGCCGAAGCCCCTCCATCATGTAGCTCGCGTGCCAGCGATGGTAGGCCGCCCCGTGTTGGTGCGCAACCGTGTCGATCTTCTGGTCCTGGCAGGCATACAGCAGCGGCAAGATGGTCTGCGTGTCATCGATTCCATAGAAAGTCTTGAAGCGAGCCGTTCTGAGATCGCGTGTGTGAGCCCGGTACTCGGCGATGAACGTCGACATCTTCGTTTCGAGCCACTCCGTGGTCAGCGCAAATAGGACGCTGACAGGCGCCGCGAGCCCTTCGTGCTCATATCGCTTCCCGAACACGTTCTTGGCGACTGTTCTCCCGTAGAAATAGCGATCCCCGCCACGCCTGAGACTGGCTAGCAGCAGGTGTGTCTGCGCGCCGAGGGCCTCGACGTACGTAGCGCCAAGATCGTCCAGCGCTTGCTTCGCCGCTACAGTTCTGAAATCGTCCGGTGTGAAGCGGAAAAAGAGGATATGCGCATGGCTTCGACGCGCCACCAACCGGTTGTTCAAGCTGACCAGCGCGTTGAATGCCGCAGCCTTCATTGAACGCCGGTCAACGCGGCCTTGCAGCAACGACAACAGCCGGGCGAACTCTCCCTCGTTCTCGAAGTTCGGCTCGAGTTCCCCGTCCAGGACCCGATCGACCAACGGCTGGTACTTGACGTAGTTCGCGAATACGCGCCCATGCGCGTAGTTGACGACTGTTGGGAACCAGTTGATACCCTCGACCCGGTAGTTGTCTTTCAGTCGACGTCCGGTGCCGTCCCTCAGATCCTGCCACGCCAGCAGCAATTCCCGCGCGGCGGCAAGATCGTAGTTGGGTACGTACCGCTCCTCCAGACCGTCTTCGCGACGCACGCGAAGGATGCCGGTATTGCCCTCCCGGATGCTGACCCGATTCATACCAGAACGCCTGCGTTGTCTCATGCCGGCAGGATATCTTCCGTCTCCCGCCGCGGCGCGCGGTAGATGGAGGTCGTGAAACAGGCCTTCTTGGTCGCCTTGAAGTCGTGGTCGAAGAAGCGCTCGTGATACCGCTTCGACAGCTCCGCGAACTTCCTGTTGCCTTCCTCGTCGAAGCGTTCCGCGATCCGGACCTCCGGCCATTCCTCCTTGGGGAACTTCACGTAGAGGCTGAAGGTCCGGACGAGGCCCATGAGTTCGTCGTTGTCGAGTTGCGGCATCCGCATGATGGGGCCGCTCATTACGCCTTTCGTCTGCGACTCATCGGTGATGTACCCATTCTCTTCGCACTCGCCCCGCATGGCGGTCCCGCGATAGGGCATGAAATAGAACGCGTTCACCGAATCGCTGCCGAGTTCTCGGTTGAGTTCGATCGTGTCGAAGATCAGTCCCCTGGTCTCTCCAGGGAAGCCGACGATGTTGTTGATGCTGATCGGAATCGAATACCGGTCGAGCATCTGGAATACATCGACGATCGCCTTGTTCGAAAAGCCCTTGCCGACGATCTTCTTCCGGAACGCCTCATTGCCGTGCTCCAGCCCGATGGAGATCCGGTTGCAGTTGACCTCTTCGAGGCGCCGGACGCGGTCTTCGGTGAGCGTTTCGATCCGCGTCTGCATCCAGAACGGTAACCTGAACTTCGCATACATTGCGATGAACTGGTCGAATTCCTTGTTGCTCATCGCGAGGAACGTCTCGGCGTTGAAATAGATGTACTCCGCGCCGTATCGGTCGATGTACGCCCGAATCTCTTCTTCCACCAGCGCCCAGCTCTTGCGCCGGAAGTAATGATACCCGGTCTCCTCCCGGTAGAGGCCGACCAGCGACGGTGCCTCACAGAAACGGCACGTGTACGGACATCCGCGATCGGTCTCGATCGGCACCATGCGGAAGATCTTCCCTTGCATCGGCCGGTAGAACCGCTCCTTCTCGAACAGGGTCCAGTCCGAGAACGGCACGTCGTCGAGTGAGATGGGGGCGCCGATCCGGTTCTTGACGATGTCTGTGCCGCGCTTCACCCACAGGTTCTGGACGTTGGCGTAGTCCTCCCGGCGCCACATGCGGTAGCACAGGTTCACCAGCGCGTGTTCGCCTTCGCCGACGCAGAGCATGTCCACGTCGGGGTTCTCGGCGACCACCTGCGGCGCGAGCGTCGGGAAGACGCCGCCGACAATGGTCGGGACCTTGAGGTCGCTCACCGTCTCCATCATGGCGACCGCCTGCAGCCACGTGTCTTCGACGACGGAGTAGCCGATCAGGTCCGGCCGGCATTCCTCGACCTTCTTTCTGAAGTCCGCCAGGTAGTGGTTTGCCTTGTAGCTGACGCCAAAGTCTTCCAGCCTGAATTTCCGCAGTTGCAGGTTCTCGACGCGAATCTCGTCCGGCGCACGTTCAGCCGTCCGATAGAACGTCGTGTCGAACAACTCGACGGTGAATCCGTTCTGCCTGAGGCTGCTGGTCAGGATGCCGATATTGGTCGGCAACAGATTGACCATCATGTGGTTCGGATACACCAGCAGAACCGTGAAGTCCTTCGGCGTCGGGTCCTTGGGCAACGGCGTAACGACATGCGACAAATCTACGTTCTCGTCGCCGTCGCGAAAGGTCGTTTCTCTAAGTGTGATGGGATCCATCGTCTCCAGCGCTTTCTGGTCGCCGTGCCGAACCGGTGATGCCCTCGCGCCGCCGCGTGTGCTAACGGAGCTGCGCCTTGCTCATGTGCCCGAACACCATCTCCCAGTCGACTTCCCGGCGCCGAGAGGACTGATTCTCCCCCAACGACTGCTGAAACATCTCGCTGAGGGTCGCGAACATCCGCTCGCCTTCCTCGTCGAAGCGTTCGGCGACCCGGATGTTCGGCCACAGGCTCTTTGGCAATTCGACGTAGAGCGTGAACGTCCGTACGAGCCCGTCGATCTCCTGGGGCGACAGCGTAGGCATGTTCAGCAGGGAAGAGGACGTCGTATGCGTGGTCAGCGCGTCCTTGTCGAGATAGCCCTTCCCGACAGCCACGTCGCGGAGGGCAGTGCCGTGATACGGCGTGAAGATGCTCACGGTCAGCGTGTCGTAGCCGCGGAGCTGCCGGTTGAACTCGATCGTCTCGAAGATCATCTCGCGCGTCTCATCCGGAAAGCCGATGATGTTGTTGACGCTGAAGGCGATGCCGCTATGGGCGATGACCTCGAACTTCTGGAGGAGAACGTCGTTCGACGGGTTGCGGAGCAGATTCTTCTTCCGATAGTCCTCGTTTCCGTGCTCCACTCCGAACGAGATCCGGTAGCAGCCGGCGTCGCGCAGAACCTCCAGGCGCCGCGGCGTGACGTTTTCCGGCCGTGTGTTGAACCAGAACGGCAGAGCGAATTCCTTGTACATCGTAGAGAACTCGGCAATTTCCGCTTCGCTTCTGGCCATGAAGCTGTCGTCGACGATGTAGAAGAACTCGGGCGCGTACTTTTCGATCAACTCCGCTATCTCGGCCCGCAGAGCTGCCATCGTCTTCTTTCGGAGAAACGATCCGTTTCCGGAGTTCTTGGCGAGCCCCAGTTGCATCGGCGAGTTGCAGAAGGTGCACTTGTAGGGGCAGCCTCGAAACGTTTCGATGGGAATCGTGCGGAACACCCGGCCGCCCATCGGGCGATTGAACCTTGAAGGGTCGAAGAGGCTGAAATCGGGAGACGTGGCACTGATGTCCACGAGCGGACCACTTGGGTTCCTGTAGACCGTCCCGTCGGCGTGCCTTACCCACACACCCGGGACGCCGTCAAGCGACGCGCCGAGCCTGATGCGCTCGGCGATCTCGAGCGCCGACGTCTCGCCTTCCTGCACGGCCAGCATGTCGACGCCCTTGTATCGGATAGCGACGTCTGGCGCCGCGGTCACGAACACGCCGCCGAACAACGCTGGGATCTTGTGATCCTCGACGCTCTGGACCAGCTTGACCGCCTGAAGGAAGGTGTCTTCGACGCAGGAGACGACCAGCAGATCCGGCTCGAAATCCTCGACCGTCTTCGCGAAGTCCTCGACGAGATCGAATCGGGGGGTGACGCCCAGGTCCTCGTCGTAGGAAAACCTTCTCGCCTGGAGATACTTGACGCGTTTCTCCGGGCTGCTCGTGTCAGCCGTGATGTAGGGTGTGGAGTCGAACAGTTGGACTGCGTACCCTGCTTGTTTGAAGACTCGGGTGAACAGCGCCATCGACAACGGCGGAACGAGCATACCCACAAGATTCGGGTACACCAGCAGGACTCGAAAGTCACTCGGCTTCTTCATCATCTTATCCGGCCAGATGCGCGTTCACGGGCGGATGAACACCATGTGAGCGTACCGAACTTCGTCTTCCGCACTGAGTCGATCGGTTGCCAAGACGAAGCGATGGGCGCCAAGCAACGAAATGAGCCGTAGCCGTTTCGCTTCCAGCTCGGCGTCGTCGTAATAGTGTCGCGTCTCGCTCATCTGCTGAAAATAGTGAGCCTCGACCACGACCGTGCACAGGGTTTCGGACTGCAGACATCGCGCCATGCCGCGCAACACCGCTTCTTCGTGCCCTTCGACGTCAATCTTGAGGTGCGTGGGCCAGGGGAGGCCGAACAGGTCCACCGCGCCATCGAGTGTGAGCAGAAACACGCGCCAGTTTCCGCCGTCGCCGACAATTGCGTGCGCGCCTTCGCCCGCGTCCTGTGAGTGGAGCCTCATCAGCGCCGATCCGACGCGGTCGCTGACGGCAAAAGGACACGCGATGACGTTGGCGAGGCCGTTGACCTGTACGTTGCTCTGTAGCCGCGCGAAATTCTGGCCTTCGGGCTCGAACGCCACGACACGGCCGGTCGGCCCCACCAGCTTCGCCGCGAGGATCGTGTAGAAGCTGGTGTTGGCACCGATGTCGTAGACACAGTCGCCCGGCTTCACCGACTCGCTCAACCACTCGAGAACGACGGGCTCGCCGCCGACCGAACGGATTCGGCCCAGTTCCTTCAGGGTC
>ORMF011842935.1_pt1 | contig 27844 bp, 35 predicted proteins | sample 1779871 | NCBI WGS metagenome assembly ORMF01 (sample SAMEA104232316, study PRJEB22302) | groundwater metagenome | biome: forest; feature: aquifer; material: groundwater | place: USA | collected 2011-08-07 | depth 5.4 m | reverse complement strand
GGATGCGGGCCTGACGGCATTTGCGGGGAATCAAATTGCTCATCGATCGCAGACCGAATCGCAGACACACGGTCTGCGATTTTTGTTTGTGGTGCGCCGCGCTATAGAGTTCCCAATAATGCGCTACTGGCTGATGAAATCTGCCAAGGCGCAGAGATCTACTGGAAACCCGCACCAGTACTAGATTTCCGCGATTTCATACAATAATCCTACTGCGCTAAATTGTGACCTGGGTGGGAATCTGGGTGGGAATCGGCACTATCTAATCTATCGCCCAAATTGGGTCGTAGGCCTGTAACAAATTTCCTTAAAGTGACACCAAGTATCACCGTTTACGGAAGGACAGATCGCACAGGCTTCCAGTGATACGGCGCTGAGATCAGCGCATCCGCATTTGCCTGATCCCCCCATCCTCGTACACGGTTGCAAGGGCACTCATCCCGCACAGGCGGGTGAAAATCAGTAACGTCCCAGAAGGGCGCGACCAGGTTCGCCTGCAATCTCGAAAATGGCGGGTCGAACCTGCCGGTCAACCATCCGATGGCATAGCCAGCAGCGAGAGCGCCAGCCGTAGTCGTTAGGTATCCTACAGTGTTGAGTTGAGGCTGCTCGCTCCAGTATGGGCCGGGGTCTTCTCCTTTGGCCTTTGCATTTTGCGCCGCCTGGCGTCGTGTTGCACGCTCCGCGTCCGACATAAGCTCTTGCGATATTCGCTGTGAGGACACCATGTCACGACACAACGCGCATGGATCGGACGAAAGGAAGCGCACAAACTGCAAGCATTGACCCGTTACAATGCCACCACCGCCTTCCAAAGTAACACCGCAATCGAGTGCCGGCAGACGGTATCTAAAAGCTATGTCGCTCAGTGCAAGCCGACTATGCTGCTGATCCGTGCAACCGAGTGCTACGTCCGCATGCACTACTGCGTCCAAAATTTCCTTTTGAGGCAATGAGCCCACTAACGCAATGACTTCGATGGACGGATCGATACCACTGATGTGATTGCGCGCGACGAGCACCTTGTCGCGTCTCTTCTCCACATCCTCCAGCGTCCCACCATGCACTCGTTCGAGATTGGACAACTCAATATGATCCGGATCGACGACGATAATCCGACCGACTCCGGCGCGCGCAAGCGTACCAATGGCGGCCGAACCTGTACCTCCAGCCCCGATCACTGCAACGGTTGCGTTTTTGAGGCGATCGGCCGCCTCCCGTCCGAATGCGGCGGATACCCTCGCCAAGCGCCCGTCAACGTCCTTGCGCGGACTTGGACGCCGACCGCCGATCCAGGTCGACACAGGTGTCTGCTCTACGCGGAAACGGTCCACGACGATCCATTCGCCCCGCCAGAACATGCGCCCAGAGATTGCGAGCGCACCATTCACCTGGGAAAAGATTAAGCTTAAATACGGCCTGTCCCTTGTGAATCCCGCGAAGTAAATGGCGTAATAGGCGTCCATATCGTCGTCGATATCGCTGGGATGGGGCGCGCATTCCTTGGGATGAGAGTGAATAACGCATACACCGAGCGGATGGGTTTCGGACTCAAGCGCCACACGCAACGTATAGGACTCCTGAATGGCGACATGGCCTACCCTTTCGTCGAGGTCGCCGGGTAACGGTTCCACGAGGTCTGCGAGCGTCAATACGAGCCCCAACGGCGTGTCGCGCCATCCGAATCGCGCGAACGTCGCCCATTCGTAGCGCGGGTATCGGCTGAAGAGCAAGGTACTGAGCCTCTCCATCTCTTGCCTGCCAATTCGAACGCTGACCGGATAGGCGCGGCCAGCGCGGACTACAGTACGTAGAGCCATGCGATCAAGTGATCAAGATAGGTGTGAAAGCCGTGTTTGGTCTGATCCCAAGGCGGTCCACCACCGTTCTGGTGCGGGTGATAGCTAGCAAGCTGCCACGTGCGACCATCTGCGTTCAATATGCCCTGGTTGTTATTTCCGCCTTTGATACGCCCTAAGAACGGTGACCCAGCCACCAGACCAGCAAGGTCAATCATCGATGCTGGATACCCCCCAGGGACCGGGACAACAACATCCACGGCCAATGGGAGATTCAAGGGCTGTCCTGCCGTAGGTACGTCGCGGTAGAGCACAATGGGACGCTCGCAAGTCGTAATGAGCTCAGCGACCTGTCCACCGGTTTTTAGGCGCTGGATTTCGAGCTGAATGCGCTCGATATTCATCCGCCTTCAACGACGCGACGAGTAACAAGAAAATGATCGCCGTTTTTTACTTCGATTGGGTCGTCGGTCTCAATCTCCTTACCTTTATTCGGGCCGGAGTCATAGCGCACCACCGCATTTGCGGCGGGGACTTCGACGAGCGCGGCGAGCGCGGCTCGGGTCATCTGCGCCTGGACGCCATCACCTTCCTCAAACTTGCGGCGATTCACGAAAATATGGAGATTCTGCTTCTCTTCTGGATGGGTCATTTTGGTCACCCCTGCGGGGTCATGTAATATAAAAGTATACTTAAACTATGCGATGTCGTATAATATACGCTATCGTATAGATATAGTATACCGAAGAGGATACATTGTCAAGTAAAGATATTACGACGCGGTTGCGCGCCAATCTGGTCGCACTGCGCGAGCAGCGGACGCTTACGCAAGCGCAACTCGGAGCGCGGGCCGGAATCGCCGCCGCGTCAGTCTCCCACTTTGAGACAGGGCAGCGGCAGCCGTCTCTGGATTCCCTCGTGAAGCTTGCTGATGCTTTGGACACATCCATTGATGGTCTAATTGGCCGGGCTCCCCTTGGGGTCGCCGCCCAAGTGGACCCGATCTTCTTGCGCGCTTCTCAGTCCTCGGCTGAGACGTTGGATACGCTAAGGCGAATCACAGCGGCGCTGCTTTCGAATGAAGGTCAAAAGTAGTCCGCTTCAGCGTTTGAGTCGCTTCCCCAGACTGTCGCTGTCTGCGCCGTCACGGCCATGTGGTATAGTGCGTCATTAAAAAACAATGGCATACGATTGGGACGAGGAAAAGAATGTTTCCAATCGCAAGACTCACGGCCTCGATTTTGCGGATGCCGAACGCGTCTTCGATGGTTTAGTCCTGACAGTCGAGGACAATCGGCAAAACTATGGAGAGCACCGTTTCAACAGTCTGGGTTTGCTCGAGGGCCGCGTGGTCCACATCACCTACACGTCGCGCGGCGAAGTCACCCGAATCATCTCGATGAGGAAGGCCACAAAAAATGAGCAAAAAATCTACTTCAAAGAAGTCTATGGCGAATGAGAGCATCGCAAGCGATCTGATTAGGGTTGATGCCATGAAAGATTCCGACATTGACTTCACCGAGAATCCTCCTACTTCAAGCGATTTTTGGCAGAGCGCCAAGGTCATGTCCAAAGGAAAACCAGTGGCGCGGGAAACGGTGGGTCCGTCCGCCACTGTGCCCATATCCGAGCTCGAAAAACATGTCTGGCAGGTGTTGGAACAGTCCCGACAAGTGACGAAGAAAATAATCATTCGGGAACGGGAAGGGGAACTGGTTAGCCAAGATCTCCTTAATTCCGTCTTGAGGACGTGTCGCAAACACTAGCCGGGCAGCACCCGTATCCCACCCAAGAAATTCGGGTACAGACATATCCCGGAGAACTGGGTTCGCTGTATACATCGCCCCTCGGTTGGCTGGGTGAAACTTGGCCCTCCGAGCAACTCACATACCTCGGCTTTTATCTCGCCAGGCTAGGCTGTAAGACGGTTCTTGTCGAATCACACTACATCGACAAAGACTATCTCCTTGACCTCTCGATCTACTATTCCCGGAGCCTCTGCAACTACGACAACCACTGCTCACGCATTCATTTCTTTCGAGAGTCGTTTGACCAAGCCGCTTGGGAAGCGTTGCTTACCCAAGCCAACCGCGGCGAGCGCGAAACTGCTCTCCAATTTCTTAACAAAGGTTACATAGGCTTCACTGTCCGGCGTCCCCTTCAACGCTCACCCGTCGGCCGCACCGTTTTGCCGCCTCTGCCGGAGGGTTCGAGTTACTTCGGCGCAGTACGCCGGTATGTTGTGCATCTCGCCGGCTTCGAACTATCCGTGGAAGGCCTCGCTTTTCAGCAACAGGATCAAGGAGTCAGCGCCTGCGCAACAACCGCGCTGTGGAGTGCACTCCATTGCGCTGCCTCCAAGGAGGGCTTGCCGAGCCTCGCTCCGGCACAGATCACGGAGGCTGCGTCACGATATTACATGGCCGGGGGAAGATCACTACCGTCCGAAGGGTTGAACATCCAGCAGATTTGCGAAGCGACGCGCGCCGCTGACCTTTCTCCCGTGGTAATTTCCGGGGTAGACCCTGTACAAGACGTTGCACAACTGCACGGTTATCTGCGATCTGGATTTGCACCGGTATTGGCCATACAACCATTTGAGCCGCAGGCGCCCCCCAATCAGGAACCTGCCCCCAAGCATGCGATTTGTGCTGTTGGGTTGAAATTGCGCGAGGTTTCGTCACAGGCCGATTTGACCCTCAAATTCCGTGATGGAGCGTCAGAAACTTGCGGCATCTACGTACATGACGATCGACTCGGGCCGTATGCGATAGCCGACATACATAACTGGACGTGGAAGGATAAAATTAGGACGAGTTTGCTGATCAAATGGGCCGATGGGGGGCAAAAAGAAACTTCCATCCTGGAAGCGATAGTCGTACCCCTGCCATCAAAAGTCCGTCTCACTATCGCCAAAATGCGACAGCTCGCGGTGCCGCTGGCGCACGCCTGCGGCCAACTTCTTTCGGAATTTGGCAACAACATTACGTTCGTATGCCGCTATTGGTTGGCAAACGACTATAGGAACGCCGCCTTCGGATTCGGACTCTCCGATCAGGGTATCTATCAACTCAACGGCAAGACGGTCCTCTCACGTTACGTTGGCGCAATTGAGATTTCCGCACCACAAGGTCCTCTCTTTGACCTGCTTTTGGATACCACGGAAGCTCAACCCATCGCCAGGGCGATCGTGAAACGACATACGCTTCCTGAGACTCGAAACGAAGCCGTCGCGGCGATAGCAAGCAAGCTAGCCACAAGTTTTATCGTTTAATTTCGCTGTACGTGCTTTCGCGCGCCGCGCGGTTGGTAACCAGCTAAATAAACCGACACTTTTGCCACCGCAGTAGTGCCTAGATTGGCATCGCGCTGGCGCCCCACCCAAGGTCCCGCAACACATGCGCCAGGGTACAGCTTCCTGTCACGCGGTTGCTTGACGCCCGCTCGCACATCCGTTTTTTGCTTTGGATTTCAGCGCCTGAATTCTTGCCGCGATCATTCTCCCGCAAGTCCTAACCCAACAAACCACGCCAGCCAACATCTCGCTGTCATGGTTTGTCAATTTCAAGTCAAGCCCCACTAACTAAATCCGGTTCTTCCCCCTTGTCATCCCCCGACGCCCTTGTTTCTTTGCGAAAGGGCGACGGGGGATGACAAAGACAAAGCGGAAGAAATCTAACCTTCTGCCGTCCACCCCACCAGTCCCCCCGCCCTTCCGTGAGAAAGGGGGCTTGGGCTTTGAAGGATCTCCCTTCGAAACCTAGGAGCCCCACATGAAACGCTATTCAGCAAAACAGATGATTCAGCAGTACGGCAACGCAGACGCCGCCATCAATGCCGCTCTTGAAATCCTGCGTAAGCAGATGCGCCAGCACGGAGCAGCAATGTCTTCCCCCGCAGCCGTTAGGGATTACCTCAGGCTTAACCTTGCGCCCCTCGAATATGAGGCTTTTTGGTGCGTATGGCTCGATGCTCAAAACCGGGTGATTTCCGCCCATGAATCCTTCCGTGGAACTCTCACGCAGACGAGCGTCTACCCGCGCGAAATCCTCAAGCAAGGGCTGACCTTCAATGCGGCAGCGGTGATATTCGCCCACAACCACCCGTCAGGCATCGCAGAGCCTAGCCGCGCCGACGAGCTTTTGACCCAGAGCCTCAAACAGGCTTTGGCCTTGGTTGACATCAAGGTTTTAGACCATTTCATCATCGGACTTGATTCCGCCATGAGCTTTGCCGAGCGCGCACTTATCTAACGCCACCAACTGCAACGGCCGCAGAACCAGGGGAGCCGCAACGCTCCCCGCCTTTCTGCAACGCCCAACCGACCATTAAAGGAAAAGACATCATGACTACCAGCACGATAGACCGCAAAGAGGTTTACACCCACGTAACCGAACGCATCATCGCCGACCTTGAGCAAGGCATCCGCCCTTGGTTGAAACCCTGGAACGCCGGGAACACGGAAGGCCGCATCACTCGCCCGCTTCGCCACAACGGCACGCCCTATCAAGGGATCAATATTCTTCTTCTCTGGGGTGAAGCCATCGCCAAGGGTTACGCCGCGAATATCTGGATGACCTACAAGCAGGCCGAGGCGATCGGCGCCCAGGTGCGCAAAGGCGAGCATGGCTCCCTCGTCGTCTTTGCCGACCGTTTCACCAAAACGGAGACCGCCGAAAACGGAGAGGCCATCGAGCGTGAAATTCCGTTCATGAAGGCTTACACCGTTTTTAATGTGGAGCAGATCGACGGCTTACCCGCCCGCTATCAGCCCATGCCGGAAACGAAAGGCGAGCCGCTCCAGCTCATTGAGAACACCGAGCGATTCTTTGCTGCAATCGGCGCAACCTTCCGCCATGGCGGAAACCGCGCTTATTACGCCCCCGCCGCCGACATCATCCAGCTTCCGGCCCCTGAAGCCTTCAAGGACGCCGAGAGCTACGCCGCCACCAAGGCGCACGAACTCACGCACTGGACGAAACACCCGAGCCGCCTTGACCGTGACTTCGGCCGCCAGCGCTTCGGCGATGAAGGTTACGCCCGCGAAGAGCTTGTCGCCGAACTTGGCGCCGCTTTCCTCTGTGCCGATCTTGGCATCACCCCCGAGCCCCGCGACGACCACGCCGCCTATATCGGGCACTGGCTCAAGGTTCTTCAGAACGACAAGCGCGCCATCTTCCAGGCCGCCGCACACGCACAACGCGCCGTCGATTATCTCCACCGATCGCAAGCCGCCGAGGCCGAGCCCATGGCGGCATAAGCACAGAACAAGGGGGGAGCGGCAACGCTCCCCGCAATTCTTGAGCGCGCCAGGTCCAAAAAAAAACGGGGGCCTCTTCGGCCCCCTCTTGGCCAGTATCCGGCCAATTCACCCCCCGTTTTCCAGCCGCGCACATTGCGCGCCGGCACCGCCACAAAGGCACATAAGACACCCCTACCGCTTCGCCGGCACCGGATCGGCTGCAGCCGATTCTGTTGGGACAAGTTTGCTGTAGGCACTACCAATGCCGACGCTCGGCGCATCGCAAGTAATGAACTGCGCCAACTTCTCCCACTCGACGCGGACGAGGCAATCATTGAGCGCCGTCAACCTGTAGCCCGACGCCTCAAGCTCGCCGCCCGTCTGGGAAAACACGCGCTGCCCGTTCTGACTGAACACGACCAGGAGGATGGTGCGCCGCGCCGACCTGAGAAACCCGCCGACATGAAGCTGTAGATTGCCATACGGCCAGACAGCAGCCTTAGAGACAGTAGCGGGCGCAACAGACTCCGGACCGGCCGCAACAGCGCCAGGCCCGTCCTTAACCGCGTGCCCGATGCCTTGCAATCGCACCTGCCGCCCGGGTTCCGCGGCGGCGACGACAGGAACAGCCTTGACGTGAGGCCCCCAAAACATACGGAATGGATTGCCGTTGACCATCCACAGCCCCGCGAACACGACAGCGCAAGCCCCGACGCCGTACACGCTCCAATTGCGCCAGATCGGAATAATGTCTTCCGCGCCCGCCTCCGCACCCACGCCGCTGCGCGTGTGCGACACGTACAACGGGAAGTACCGCTTTTCGTAGCGGCGCACCGCCGCGTTGACCTCCGCCCCCCTGATCCCGTCCTGCACCTTCCGCGTGTAGGTGCCGCTCGAACCGAGCGCAATATTTTTGCGCACGCGATAGACGATCTGCACCAGGTCGCGCACCGCGGCGTTCAATTTCCCGTAGCTCTGGGAAATCAACAGCACGTCCGCGAACTCGTGCCGATGCAGCGAGTACCACTCTTCGACCGCCACCGGCGTACCCGTTTTCGGCAGGCTGATGTGGCACTCGTCGATGACATACAGCGGACCCACGCCGCTTTTCTCGTGCCGCCACCGATCGCCGTAGTCCTCGACGTGCGAAAACGCCGCCCCGTTCCAGGTCCGCTCTTTGTCCAGGCCGAGACGGGACATAAAGCGCGATTGCGCCCTGCTTTGCTCGGCCTCCACCGGCCGCACGGCAACGGTGCACTTACGCAGCTCGATCAAGTCCGCATAGCCCGGATCGATCGCGGCGAACGCCTCGACCTTCAATGCAAGATTCGTAATGACCTTGCGCCCCTTCGCCAAGGCGGCGAGGACGTGATAGACAACGGCCTCATAGGACTTGCCACCACCTGGCGCACCGACGAGAAGATTGATCACAGCCCGTCCAGCTCGTCCGGTTCGTCCGCGTCCTCGTCGGCTTGCTCCCCGAGACGGTGATTCAACTCTTCAAGCGCGGCTTCGGAGTCCCACGCCGCGGCGGCCAAATCCGCAATCGTCCAATCCTCATACGGAAAGTCATCGTTGTGTTCGTGTTCCATTACGACCCCCAGCGCACGAACGGAATCGTTTGAAGCACGAAGCGTATCCCGAGGGCAATGACGATCATACCAAGCGCCAACGGCACGCCCAGGAGATTGAGCGCGTTGACCAGCTCCGCCGGAAGCTGGTTCCAATACTGCGCAGGAGAGAAGCCGCTGAAATCCCAGGAAAGCCCGGACACGATGTAGACCAGCAGGTCCAGCACCTTGTCGAACACGAAAAACAGCAAATCCGACAAGAGATCCCATAGCCCGGTGAACACCGTGCCGAGAATGTCCAGGACCCACGCCAGGAACGAATTCAACCACCCCAGAAGCCAGCTTGCGAAACCGTCCATGGATCACCCCCCGAAAACGATACGACGACAGACGAAAGCCGCTGAGAGCAGCACCAGCACGCGCATGACCGACCACAACCACGCCGGCAGCCCGATCGTGTAGACGCCCAGGTTGCCCATGCCGCCCATGCCCATGTTCAAATCCAAAGTCCAACTCGGAATGGTTCCGCTACCGACCGGCACGGCCATGTTCGCGATGGCCGCGCCTAGCGGACTATTGAACAAGGCCGCTTTGCGCGAATCCCACACCCCGCGAAGACCATCCGGGTACTTCGACGTATACCAACCCCCCGCGTGCGTAGGCGCCGGCCCGCCCAGCGGAGGAGAAAAACTTTCATCTTCCGGCGGCGTCGGGTCGGCCGTGAGCGTTTTCGCTGTAGTCGTCGATCCGTCCGGGTGCGTCGTGACAATCGTTGTCGTCGTCGTGTTGTTGATATGGTTCGTCGTGATTTCAGTCGAAGTCGTTTCGCCTTGGGTGTTTACCCCCGTAGTCTTTTGCGTGGTCTCGACCGGCTTGGTCACTGGCGGCTGCGGCGCGACCTGGCCGCTGGAATTGAGACACACGGTTTTGCCGTTGACCGTACCCATCGACTGCCCCGCGGCGCACGTATCCGCCCCCGGCGCTGTCGCACCAACCGGCATAGGATCGGTATTTTCCGTGCATGACGAACCGGTGCCGGTAAAGGTCCCCTGCGCGTAATAGTGATACACGCCGAGCGTGAGCGAGCGCGCAGCCGGGGCGGCCCCGCTGAATGTGTACTCGCAAAGCGACGAACAGATGAGCAGAGGAAAGCCGCTCGTGTTGCCTTCGTCCGTTCCGTAATCGAAGAAGCCGCTCGGACCGCTGGAACCGGCAGTACAGGACGGCTCCGGCGTATAGGTCCAGGGCGTACTGCTGCACGAACCACCGGCCCCGGCATCGATCCGGATAAACGGAGGGTTATTGGCCGGGTAGGGATGATCCGCGCACGTCCGCGGGCCGGTGCCGACGCAATAGGCGGCGTCATACGCAGCGCAGGAGGCCAAGGCTTGCGCCCTGGTCGCAGCCATCGCCCCCGCCGAGTACGCGCCAAGGACCAGCAGCAGGGCTACAAGAAGTTTTCTCACTGCGAGCCCGCGTGCAAGGCAAGAATGACGACCAGCGCACTGATGCCGCCCAGCATGGCGATCAGCCCGTAGAACAACGCCACCAGTGCGCCGGTCATGCCCTACACCGTCTTGATAGCGCGCTTGCCCAGGATACCGGCCTTGAACGCCAGCGCCACACCCACCACGATCACCATCGCGCCCACAACAAAAGCGCTGACCGTGCTCAAATCCACCGCCGTGAACACATCTGCCATGATTCACCTCCACAGAAAAAAGCGGAAAACGCCGCCACGTTCGGCCGAAAGGCCCCTACAAGAGATTGATGGCTTTGATCGCGACACCGGCCGCGTAGCCGATCACCCACATGGAAAGCACCGCCCCCATGCCCCAGGTGTAGACGAGGAGAATCGTTGCCGAGTCCACCCCGATCAGCGCGAGCTCGGCCGCGCTCATCACGCCGCCTTCGCAACCGGTTTGGCAACGCGGTCCACGCCGATGCAGCAGGTTTTCCACTCCCCGCGCACGTTGCGCGGCTCGGTCTTCAGCGCAAGCTCGGCCGGGTACGCTACCCCGTCGAACTGCGCAACCGCTTCGGGCGCGACCTCCATCCCGACCGGCTCTTCGCCGCCGCCTTCGATCGTCGCCGCACCGAACTTCCCGGTTTCGATCTTCGACAGCACGAACAGCTCCGCGAAGTCGTACGGTCCCTTCGCCCCCACACCGTGAATCCGTTTGATTCCTGTAACGCGCATAGCCTTTCTCCTTTTGAAATTAAGCAGCTTCGTCCCACTGGTACCACGATGGCGCGGATAGCGGCGACAACTCCACTAACCGCACTTTCACAGGGAAGTTATGAATATCCCGCCGCCGCGTGATATCGATATCAAACCCCCTCAACACTTTTGCATGACGGTAAAACGTGCCGTTGCTGCAAATCTGGCGCAGGTCCTGCCCCTTCAGCCACGCCGCCGCGTACGCCCTGGAACGCGAGGGAATCGCCAGCAAAATATCCGGCTCGTCCGACCTGTCGTACTTGCGCAAGAACGCCGTTTCTTCCTCGAACACGACGCGCAGCTTTTCGTCCGTCACGTCGCCCAAATGATTCAGGCCCAGCCGCTGCAGCTCGCGCCGTTTCACTTCGACCTCAAAGCGGACGACGCCGTGGTCACAACACCAAGCAACAATAGATTCATCACGCTCCTTTCCATGTGCCACCAACTCTTCCGACTTCACGTACACTTTGACCATGCGGCTGGTGTTCACCCACCACGCCGACCAATCCCCTACCGCCCCGGGCCTATGACGCGCACGCCCTAAGCCCTGCGCACCACGTACAAGCGCTTTGGCCTGTCCAATGCTCCCCGTGGAAAAGTTGCCGGTGATGTCCACACGGAGTAGACGCGCTCCTCTCCCCACCCCCCCTGATTCCCCCGCAGCGTCCGCACCGGAAGCCCGCTCAGTAATTCCAAAGGGACGCAAGCCGTTGGCCGCCAGTATTCGCTGACACTTCGCAAGGGTGGCTTGCCATCCCAGATTGAACACGTTGTCCTGGCGAGATAGACGCCCGACGTTCCCGGAGAGGTAAACGTTGAAACCGTCACATCCGAGTTGAACAGTTGTGTCGAATGAGCCGCCCAAAGACGTGGGGCTAATTCTTTCAAGGCGGCACACGCCCTGTCGGTCAGACCATGAGTGGATCCCGCGGCAGAGGATAGGGAGGCCCCCTGCCGGATGGCGCTCAACAATGGTGACCCAATCGACGAATATCGGGCTTTGCGAGCCATCAGGCATCCCCGCACCGTTTCGGTGCGATTCCTGTACCGATTCCCATATTGGGAATGGATGGCGTAGTGTTACTAGCCATTGGCCCGGCTCCGGGGGCGCGTCGCCCTCCGCAAGCGGAGGCCTCCGCCGCGCCCCCGGAGTCCTCCAGCTCGACGGAATCCTCCCACCTCGCCATGATTTCCTCGAACATGGCCAAGGGCATCATCACCCCGTGCATCATTGCGCCCCTGCGGCTTGCTGGATCAAGGCGCGAATGTCCTCGACGCGCCATGCGGTGATGCGCAGGCCTAAAGTCCTGACGGGTTGGGGATAGCGGCCGGATTTGACGCCGGCCCACCAGGTGCTCTTGGAGACCGGGATTACTGCGGGGATTGGCGGACTAGCTTTCGCGTCGCCGATGATGTGAGGAAGGCGAAGGTAGCCAGTCGCAGGAAGGTGATGCATTTTCGATTGCTCCCGTTCGAATTAGAACGGTGCAATCTTCTGATAACGGAAAGCGCCTTAGTCCAAATTTGGATATTCGGTATCCAAATTTGGATGGCCTACGCTGATTCTGCTAACTATTCTTGGCTGATGTCAGTAACGGCGCGGACTGTTTGATCCAACTCACGATAGTCTCGTCCGACAGATTAAGCCCTGCCGATTCCAAGGCAGTCTGTATCTCCTTGGCAATGGCATAGGGCTTCGATATTTGGTCATGCGAATAACCTTGCGCCAGAAAGCCGGCGATTAGCTTTTGCACTGTTCCCCGCTCCGCAGCACCGAGGTTTCCGCCCTTGTTCGCCGGCTTACTCGCTTTCGCCGCGGTCTCCGCCATGTTTGCCAACGGCTGCGGAATTTCCCACTCCATTGAAAGCGCCCACGCCGCAAATCTGGGCAACTCAATTCGAACGTCGTTTACGTCGGTCATATTCAACACGCCATCGGACAACTCGCTTATCCTGGCTGTAGCGATTTCCAACCGGTCATGAAATTCCCGGTATCTGTCATCGTGTACCCCGACGCCCCAACGTGGACGATTTGCGCAGTAGCTGCAATCAGGGAGCCGTTCTCGCCGTGGATCTATATCGCATGACAGCGCAACAGCCTTCCACAACAGTTCGTGCGGCATCTGCCGCCAGTAATTCCAGTCCGGCGACGTATCCATACCAATACGGGTTTTCTTCTTTGCGAGGACCACCTTGGCCGGTTGAATACCGGCCGCTTTGAGTTTTGCCATGCTCTTCTTCTCTCTCGTTCAATCACGGTCTTTTGGTCTGTGCTCAAAAACCGTTCAAATGCGCTGCGACCATTTCTCAATGCCGCAGCGCCTCCTGACCGGGCGCTACTTCTATCCTGCCCGCGATCCTTCAGGCGATGTCCCTGGCTACACAGTGGCAGGACCCTGACGAGATACTGTAATTATATACAGTTTTTTGAAGTGGCGAAGGGCGCCACACCGCGGCCCGGTTACCCATCGTGCCGCGCGTTCGCGTACGTCGCAAGCGACGCACGCGCGGCCCCGTGGATAACCGGTCTTTGCCCAAAGGTATCTTTGCAACTGCTACAGCGCGACGAGTGATGGCTCACCTGCACACGAAGATGATTTCTTCGGCCTGCTCCGAATAACTCGCGCCATTCCAGTCAGAGTAGGCTTTGCACTCCTTGAAGCCGTTGTCTAAGCACATTTGGATAAACTCATCGGCTTCGTACACCCGGACCGAGTAGTTCCTTGAGGTGGTCTGTCCGTCTCTCACAATGGACCACGAGCCGTTGATGCGACGTGTGGCCTCGTCGTAGTCTTCAGCGATCTGAAGCAGGCTGCCGTTGGCAAGATGGCGGCTCTCCTTCAGGCGGTACAGGCCTGAGCGCAACCGGGGCGGGTTGACATCGGTGTGCATGAGCATGCGGCCACCTGGACGCAGGGCAGCACGAAAGTTGGCCAGCACGCGTGCATTCTCTTCGTCGCTATCGAAAAAGCCGAACGAATAGAACATGTTGATCAAAACATCAAATTGCCGAGCAAACCCCAGCGTTCGCATGTCCCCCTCTTCAAAGCTCACCCGAACGCCTTGGTGCAAGGCGTTCTCGCGCGCGACCCCAAGGAGGACCCGATTCAGATCCTGTCCCACCACGTCGTAGCCTCGGAATGCCAGCTCGATGCTGTGGCGCCCCGCCCCGCAGGGCACGTCCAGGACGCGTTCACCTAACCGAAGCCCGGTGAGCCGAACTACGCCGTCCACCTCCCTTTCTGTTCGCTGCTGCTGGGTGAGGTGGCAATCCGCAAGGTGCCCTTCGAGCGACAGGTCACCTTCGAGGTAAAGAGACCCGAAGAAACCGGCCTCCTCGCTCCACCAAGGCACGGCCTGGCTGGCGGGAGCCTGATCGCCGCTGACTGCGGTGGCTAGACTAGACAACGATCGACTTTCCATCTCGATCCCGCGAGGGGCTTTCGTCTCGGGCGACGCGACCCTCCTCCAGGGTCAGGGTCCGAAGACCGAGTTGCACAATGACGGACTGGTCGTGTGTGACATGGACGATGGTGGTGCCCGTTTCGTGCATCCGCCGGATCAGCGCCAGAGCACTGGCCGTGTGCGCGCGGTCGAGCGCCGAAAATGGCTCGTCCAGCAGCAACAGCCGAGGGCGCCTGAGGCTAGCGATGAGCAAGGACACCTGTTGCCGCTCGCCGCCGGAAAAGTCGCGCATGAGCTGGCGCACCCTATCTGACAGATTCAGGAAGGCCAAGCTCTCGGCGATGTATTGGCGGCGTTCGGCGTTTGTGCGTTGCCGGTGTTCAGCGGCCGTCACGGCAACGTTTAGGTTCTCTTCCAGGGTAAGATTTTCAGCCGTCCCCGAAAGTGGATCCTGCCGGACGAAGTACATATGGCTGTGGAACTGCGGGCCCGGTGGTGCCGACCCCCCCGGCCCCATCTCCACCTGGCCAGAGGTGGGCTGCACATGGCCCGCTAGAACGTTTAGGAGAGTGGACTTGCCCGAACCGTTGTGGCCGGTAAGTAGCAGCCACTGGCCGTCAGATATCTCCAGGCTAAGACCGTCCAGGGCGCTGTGGCTTTGCCCCCAACGCTGGTAGAGCACGTGGACATTGCGAAGGCAGATCGGCATAGGACTTTCTCAGGACTCTGCTGCACCCAAGGCGCTGAGGTGCTTGCGTCGCATGATAATGACCAGCAGTACCAGAATGCCGGTCGCCATTTTCAAGTCGATGGGGTTTAGCCCTGCGCCCACCGCCCAGGCAATCAGGCACTGATAGACTACGCTGCCGGAGACAGCAGCAGCGAGGACGAACATGGGCAGGCTCATCTTCCGGTCGGATAGCAGCCTCTCGCCAATGCTGAGCGAAGCCAGCGCAAACACGAGCATGCCTTGCCCCAAACCGACGTCACTGAATCCCTGGTGCACGGCAAGCAAGGCGCCCGACATGGCCGAAAGAGCATTGGTCAGTCCGAGCCCGATAATGTAACTCCAGACCACCTTCACATCGATGGACCTAGCCAGTTGGGGGTTACATCCCGCCACGCGGATTTGCAGGCCCAGCCTAGATCGCAAGAGCACCACCACCAGTATGCCCACCACCGCGACGACTATCGCCAGAACCGCTATCCGCGTTAGATCACGGTCGAATGGTGAGGCGGAGGCCATTAGCGCATCCACCGAGGCCGAGACTTCCAGCAGGCCCACATTGGGCCCGGCCATCATGCGAAGCGAGAGGCTGTACGCGATGGCCGTCACTAGGATGCCGGTCAGGAACTTGTTGATCTGGAACCTGGAGTGCAACCCTCCAGTGACTCCGCCCGCCAGTGCGCCAAATGCTGTGGCCCCGAGAAAACTGGCGGCCAAACTAAAGCCTTCCCGGTTGAGGACGGCAAACCCAACCGCGCCCAATAGGAACGACCCTTCGATGGTCAGATCGGGGAAGTTAAAGAGGCGGTATGCAATGGCCAGTCCGAACACGGCCAGCGCCATTATCAGGCCAAGCTGCAGCCCGGTCTGCGCCTGAATTAGGAGCGTCACTCTGCAATCCTGTCGATGACGTGTGCCTTCTCAAGCACGGTTGGCGGCAGGGTCACCCCCATGAGCTCGGCCGCGCGCGTGTTGACATAGACATCCGATCCATCGGGGCTGACTATGGGAATCCGCGTCTCGCCACGCAGCACGCGGGCCACCAATTGCCCTGTCTGTATACCTAGGCGCTCGTATCCTATGGACACGGCGGCCAGCCCGCCCTTGCTGACGGTGCCGCTGTCGCCCACGTACAGTGGAATCTTCTGCCTGGTAGCCACCCGCAGGGCACCGGCAACGCCGCCGATGGCCGTGCTGTCACTGGAGAGCATCAACGCGTCGGACTTGCGAGCCAGGATCTCTGCAACGGGTAAGACGTCGCTGCTATTGCTCACGGCGCCTTCGACGATCTCTAAGCCGTGCCCGGGTGCGAACTTCCGGATGAGCTTCATGCCGTACTGGGAGGCTGATTCGGCGGGGTTGTATATGACGCCTAGGCGCCGAACCGAAGGCGTGATGCCCTTGACCAGGCGCAACTGATCGTCGTAGGGCCATGCGTCGGTGGCGCCAGTGATCCGATCGGAGGTGGAGGTCAACGAAGGAACAATACCTGCGCCCACAGGGTCCGAGACGGCGCTGAACACGATACGACCCGGAACGGCGTTGACTATAGCTTGGGTGACGGGCGTTGTGATGGAAACCGTCACGTCGGGGCGCAGTGCCGCCAGGTCGCTGGCAATGATGGGCAGCACCTGCATTTGCCCGCTGGCATTGCGGATCACCAGACGAATCTGCTTCCCATCGCGAAAGCCCTGCGCCGCCAGTTCCTTGATGAGATTGTCCTGCAGGGCGTCTAGGGCCGGGTGGGCCACCAGCGTTGCAATTGCCACGGTTCGGAGCTCCGGGTCCGGCGCGTTTTCGCCTAGCCGACGGCTCAACGTGTAGATGGAAGCGACGGAAATTACCGCCGCCAGGGCGGCAACGCCCCATTTCTCGGCGGTGCTCATCGGGTTGCCTCCTTGATGCGTTCAATGGCAATCGTCTGGACACCGCGGCGAACACGGGATTCGCACAGTTTGCGGAATCCGTTGGCTTCGAGAAATGACAAGTAGTGGTCTTCGAAATGCCGGAATGATTCGGCTGTGGTTACGCGGACCGTGCCCACGCCGCCGCCTGCTTCGACCAGATCGGCTTGAAAGTAAAGACGCAACGATTCCGCCTTGTCGAAGAACATCCAGCGTCGCACCTGGGGTTCCAGGGGTTCCACGGTCTTCTCGTCCGGCGCGAAGTACTCGGAGATCGAGAGCCCAGCCCGGGCCAGCTTCTGACCGTCCTTGAAGTTGTAGAGCTCAATCAGGTCCATCTTGAACTTCTCCATGGTCTGTGCGTCCTTTCGGCAAGCTTCGGGAATGAACTGCATGGGGAAGACGAGCACGTCACCCTCTTCGCAATGCTTGCTGTAGGCGGCGAGGAATCTCTCTTCACGCAAGTTGGAGAGCGTGAAACCAAGAATAAAGAAGATCTTGCGCCCGGCGTACTTGTGCAGGCTGCCGAAGGAGGCGTCGAAGGTACGCTGAACCCGCACGGGATCTTCAAAGTCGGCCAGTAGAGCGATCTTGTGGATATCGGCGCCTGCTGCCGGGTCAAGGCCGCGCAAGGTTCTGTACAGCATGGGGTAGCTGGCATCCACCCAGCAAAAGACCGAGTTGCTCATACGAAGCGATTGCATGGCGTTCAGGATCATCTGATCCTTGGATGGCGCGCCGACGCCCAGGTTCAAGACCAGCCGTGCTTCCGAAAGGCGCTGGCGGAACTCCGCTTTGCGCAGGATTTCCCGCAGGCCTTCTTCGCACAGGTGGTAGTGGGTGCCATAGCTTTCGGAGATCTTGATGCGCTCCCACAACATGGCCGCCAGGGGCGACTGGTAGAGGAAATGCGGATCGAGGGCGTTGTCCGGTCGGTTACCCTTGAGCCGGATAGCAGTATCGATCTGCGCAGGATCGATGCCGTTGGGCAGATAGTCAGGCGCCACCAGCACGTTGTTAATGTGCTGCAGCCGTGGAGCCTTCGACAGATACTCTTCGACCTCTGCTCCGTGTGCTATCCACAAGGGATGCGATTCGAGCGGCTCGTCAAACGACTTGAAATGGGCGCTCTTGTCCGACCCGAACAGCGCGAGGTTGATGGCAGCGAGGTAGGTACGCTGTTCGGAAGGGTTCCTGGGAAAGTAGGTAACCACCAAGTCGCCCTTGGTCTTGCCCAGATAGGTGACGATGCGTTCGTCGTTGACTACGGCTGACAGCGTGGTCTTCGTGTTCTTGAAGGCCTTTTCCATGACTTTCCAGATGTTGGTAGGAGTGATCTCCTCACCATTGACCACTGCCACGAGCGCGAGCATGCGCTTAAGCGCTTGTTTTCTGCGGTTGAGCACTTCCTTTTTGGTCATCGTCATGTGGTCTGCCCCGCTACTTGATCTCAGTTGAAACTATATGTCGGATTTGCTGCGCCTGGGCCACTAGCGGGCCGGATTTCCGTTGGAATTCCGCGGCGGAACTCCTTGGCCCAAAAGGCATGGCGACCGGGCGGGCGGTGAACTTCCGCGGTGCCCTCGCGGAAAGCATGGAAATCCTTCTCGGCTCTGCGTAAAAAGCTGAAACAAGATGCACCGATTCTAGAGACCAGGAGGGTATCGTGATTATTTACAGGTTCTCTGCTGCCGTAGCGCTCGTTCTGGAGATTGCTGAACGCAGCGGTCTGGGTTGGAACGGCATCCCGATCGGCGGCAGCACGCTGGCGCAGCTGGGTGCGATCCTTGGAACGGCGTTTGTAGTGACCGAGCTCCTAGAAGTCGCCGAAAATTTTGTTTTGGCCGTCCGCAATGGTCTCTGCCGACTGGTGAGCGGGGTGCGGTCGTTCATCAAGGAACTCGCCGCGCGGTTCAGTGGCAAGGAGTGAGCGAACGTTGCAGGCCTAGCAGGTTACAATGTGGGATAACTTTGAGGGTAACTCGGAATATCTGAAAACGTAGATTAGCCACTGGCGCTGGTTTCCAGGTATTATTCGGTAGCCCCCGCCCCACCAAACGACGACGGCCACCCCATGCGGGTGGCCGTTGGCGTTTTAGGGGCGGTGAATTTGAAGCCGCGTTTTGCACGAATGGGGGGGCGAAAGAACGCAGTGCTAGCACGACTTCAAGGCCTTGTGCCTTGAGAACGGCGTGCGCCTTCAGGCGTGAACGCGCCCTGCAACGGGCGAGCCTATAACCGCGCGGCACATCTTCCAGGGCTGCGAAAAACGATGCAACAACGGACTGACTACGTTGACAATTTGAAGGCCGGTACTGAAATAATACGGCTCCATGGCAAGGCGGGACGACAGTTTCACCCCTGGACGGACAGGTTCACTGCGCGCTGCCGCTGAATACCTGAATCGCTGAATGGCTTCGACTTATAATTGTCCGATATTGCGCCCGTTCGATACCTTCGCCGGGGCAGTAGGATCTGGCGAGCTCATACAAGAAGGAGCGACTCGTGACCATGCAAAAAACAATATCAAACGTGAGCGCGGATAAAGACACTTCACTCGAAGAGATAACCTCCGACGGAGAAGGCGCAGGTCTTGAGGTAGAAAAGCAAGAAGCCGAAGGCGCGATCCTATATCCGTTCGCGCCTGAGGACATTGACGTAATTACCCAGTCGCGCACAATCGATCTCCTATTAGCGCGTCTACGCGAAGGAGAGCTCGACCTCTCCCCAGATTTTCAGCGTCGCGGGAATCTCTGGAACGTGGCTAGGAAAAGTGGGCTAATCGAATCCGTGCTACTTCGAATTCCCATACCTTCACTATATATCTCAGAAAACAAGGATGGCGACTACACAGTAGTTGACGGTTTACAACGCCTATGTGCGATTGCACATTTCGTTGAACACGCAGCACTAAACAAGGCGGTCAACGCAACACTAGACCCCATGCGACTCGAGGGCCTCGAGTCACTTACGGAATACAACAACAGGTCATTTGCTGAACTGCCGCGAAAACTCCAAAGACGAATATTGGAAACCGAACTAACCCTACACGTGATACGCCCAGGGACGCCTCAAAAAGTCCGCTTCAACATTTTCTCGCGAATCAATCGCGGAGGATTGCCTCTTACAGCTCAAGAGATTCGAAATGCTATATACCCTGGGCAGTGGCGGGACGTGGTAAAGAAGATGTCAAAAAGCAAGGAGTTTCTCTCCGCCACCTATCACAAGATTAAAGGAGAGCGAATGGAAGACTTGGAACTGATTCTTCGATTCGCCGCCCACTACATAATGGCAAAAAATAACGAAGTTCGTCCTCCAGATGACAATCTGGACGATTTCCTAAACGATTTTGTTGAGAAGCACTCCGCAAGATGGTCCCCTGAACGTTGGGAAAGCGTTGAAATAGCGTTCAAGCGTGCAATGTTGGCCGCACCGAAGGTATTTGGCCATATGGCCTTTCGCAAGTACTCCGCTCCAAACGCTCCGCGAAAACCGATCAATCGAGGGCTATTTGAGACCGAAGCGGTTGCGTTGGCTTGCCGAGATGAATCAGATCTGAAGGCGTTGGCCGGTCTTTCCAACGAAGTTCAAAGACTTTTCAAAACGCAGTTTGAAATCTATCCTACCTTCTCAAATGCCCTGCTCTATGCAACTGGCAGGGGATCTGCTGCAAATACACGGCTGAAATATATCAATAACATTTTGGATGAGGCCCTGGGTGCTTGAGCAAATCCATCTGGAAAACTTTAAGGCAAGCCGCGATGTGGACGTGCGTCTCGCGCCTCTCACTTTATTGGCGGGGCTGAACGGATCTGGTAAGAGTACATTACTTCAGGCGATTGCCGCGATACGTCAAAGCTACGCCCGTGATAGCGTTTCCTCGGGCTTAACATTAGGGGGAGACCTCGTACACTTAGGTCGTAGCGACGACGTTTACTGCGAAACCGCGGACAACGACACGTTAACGATCACAGTCAGGGAGGCGGGATTGACATTCTCCTGGATATGTCGCTGCCCCCCAAACAGCAGTCTCAATCAATTGCAATTCGCATCTCAACCTGACCGCCCACCTCATTTCGCGAGCGCCGCCGATTTTCAATTTTTGCATGCGGATCGGATAGTGCCTCATACGCTTTATCCTCAAGCACCGCGCCGCGCTCAGGAAGCAGGATTTCTCGGAACGCGCGGGGAATACACACCAGATTTTCTTTCTCTCAATGGAGAAAAGATAAGTGTTTCTGACACACGTCGCATAGACATGCACGTAACGAGCATACCTTCAGACATGCTCAACAAAGTGGCACCTACCCCCAAATTGTTAGACCAAGTCGCGGGATGGATGCAGCACGTCAGCCCAGGGGTCCGCCTAAAGGTCGAGCGCATTGAAAGGACAGACGAAGTACTGCTGCGCTTTTACTATACCGGATTGAAACGAGAGTCGAACAGCAACGAATATCGCCCTACGAACGTGGGCTTCGGCCTTACCTACACGCTGCCGATTATCACAGCATGTCTCGCAGCACAACCTGGCGCACTGTTGCTCCTGGAGAACCCCGAGGCCCATCTACACCCTCAAGGCCAAGTCGCTTTGGGTGAATTGATGGCGCGATGTGCTGCGGACGGAGTCCAGGTTATTGTCGAATCGCATAGCGACCATGTGCTAAACGGAATACGCCTTGCGGTGAAAGGTATGGCTGGAGGACTAAAAGGGGAGCAAGTGGCGTTGCACCTATTCACCCGTGATGAGACGACAGGCGAAGTTTGGGTACAAACGCCAACGTTACTCGATAGCGGTCGGCTCTCAAATTGGCCAGACGGTTTTTTCAACCAGTGGGGCAAGAGCGTTGATGCTTTGCTGGAGTAGCGGATGGGAAGTCTTGTTGTGTTTCTCAATGAACTATCTTGGACTTTCAATGGCGTTCACAGAGCACTTTGGCCGGATCACGTCCGTTCAGCCATATGCGCAACTCGATCGATACGGAGATTGAGAATTGACTTCTGTGTTGCACTAGATCGCCGGCCCAACCAAATACTGCTTGGAATCGGACTTGAACAGGTGCCGCTTGGCGCCGTAATCGGCGGCGGCGAGTACGAGGACGAATGGAATCTGCTTCGCGAAATATTTCAAACATACCCGAGTGATACGTGCCCGGAAGAATTCCGTCCAGGACCAGTGGAGCGCGTTCTTTGGAGTGGCGTTGACGCAGAAGGCATGGCTTGGGCAGAAAAAGCGAAGAGCTTCGTTATCAGCTTTGGGTATCCCCCTACCTGGGATCAACGAACGATAGCAGCCACTTTAAGCAAAGTTGACGAAAAAGGAACTCCAGCCCATATCCCGATTACCGTGCGCAATATTGCGCAAGCGCAACATGTAGATGCGTGGGGAGAAGAGATTAGGGAGTGTGGCGTCGATTTTGCAAACACCTCCCTTGTCTACGAGGATGAAGACTTCGCAGTACGAATGTACCTAAGAGACCACAATCCACCACATATTCACGTCTTTGCAAACGCCCAGTCGCGCGATCTACTTGCCCGGATCAGCATCAGAAATATCGAACTGATGGAAGGTTGCCGCGCTGTCCTTCCCATCCGATCAAAGTTATTTTCCTGGGCAAGGCAACACCAGGATTCTCTGGAACAGAATTGGGTTCGATGTCGCTCCGGGCACCTGCCCACCAAGATAATCTAACCCTATCGTGGTCGCCCGACCTGGCTATCATTCGGTAGATTCGCCAATGCCACCCTTGCGGTGGCGTTTGTGTTTAACGTGGCCGGTTGCTGGAATCGAAGTGCCGGCTGGATCCACGATCGCCCTACCTGCGCTTCCTGATTTCCGCCTGCACCAGGTCCGGGCGGTCGGAGATGATGCCGTCGACGCCCATGTCGAGCAGCTTCACCATCATCGCCGCGTCGTTCACGGTCCACGGTATGACGACGATGCCGAGGGCACGCGCCTCGGCCAGCATCGCCGGCGTGAGGAAGGTCTGGTTCGGTGCCCAGATTTTTCCGCCGGCCGCCTTCACGGCTTTCGGAACGGAGCCCCCGTACAGCTCGGGACCGAAGCCCGCCACCCAGGGCGAGGGTTTGCCGTCATCGGCAGGCTTGAGCGTCCGCGGCGAGGAAAGATACATCGTGCGGATTTCCGGCGCCTCTTTTTGCACCACCTGCAGCGTGCTCCAGTCGAAGGACTGGATCATCAGCCGATCCTGCATCCCCGCCTTGCGGACCTCCGCGATCACCCGCCGAGTGAACTCCTCCGGCGGCAAGGTGGCGGCGCGCTCGAGCGGTGAAACCTTGGTCTCGCAATCGAAGCCCACCCTGGTGTTGCCGGATTTCTTCACCAGCTCGAAAAGGTCGGAGAGCTTCGGAATGCGCGCGCCGTCGACGGGCCTCTGCTCCGGGAAGGACTTCGCGTAGTCGGTGCCGGGCTTGATCCGCCCGACGTCGTACTTCTGCAGCTCCTCGAACGTCAGTTCCTTGATCGCCGGACCCGGCTTCTCCAGCCACTTGCCATCGGGGCCGCGCGTGGTGTCCGGGTTGAGCCGCAGGTCGTGGTGGATCACGACGACGTCGTCCTTGGTGATCGCCATGTCGCATTCGATGGTGTCCACGCCGAGCTCCAGCGCTTTCTGGAAGGCGGGCAGCGTGTTCTCGGGCGCGAGGCCCCGCGCGCCGCGGTGCCCCTGGAGGTCGAAGGCGTGGGCGGACATGACGCTGAGTGCGGCGAATACTGCGAAGATGGAGCGTGCAATCATGGCGTTTCCGGACAGGTTGAAGTATCAGGGCTGGACTAAGGCACGGAGCAAAGTATCTGCGCGTCTGGCAGCCGTAGTCAATCGCAGATTTCGGGCGCGACCGGCATTGCAATCGACCGGGACCAGGAGCAACATGCTCCCCGATGCAATTCACCTACGAAGGATCTAGCCATGGCTCAGCCTATCAGCATTCAATTCACCCGCTTCTCGGCGTTCTACTCGCCGCTCATCGCCACCATCGCCGGCGGGTTCCTGCAGGAGGAAGGCCTGGAGCCGAAGTATTCGATTGCGCCGGTAGGCAAGTCCGCGATCGCCGGCCTGCTCGATGGCAGCGCGCAGGTGGCGCAGTCGGCGCCCTCGCAGGGCTTCACGCCGCTGGAGAAGGGCCAGCAGCCGCCGGCGGTGCATTTCGCCCAGATCAATGAGAAGGACGGCTTCTTCATCACCGCGCGCAAACCCGATCCGGCGTTCACCTGGGACAAGCTCAAGTCCGGCAAGATCCTGGTCGATCACGGCGTGCAGCCGCTGGCGATGTTCAAGTATGCGTGCTTCAAGCGCGGTCTGGACTGGAAATCGCTGTCCATCGTCGATGCCGGCATGGATACCATGGACCAGGCGTTCCGCGACGGCACCGGCGACTACATCCACCAGCAGGGGCCGGCGCCGCAGCAGCTCGAGCACGACGGCGTCGGCCATGTGGTCGCGTCGCTGGGTGATGCGATCGGCCCGCTCGCATTTTCGAGCCTGGCGGCAACGCGCGCGTGGCTCGCCACCGATGCGGCGAAGCGCTTCACCCGCGCCTACCGCAAGGCGCGCGCCTGGCTGATCGCCACGCCGGCGGCAAAAGTCGCCGAGGTCGAGGCCTCCTTCTTTCCCAATATCGACCGCGCCGTGCTGACGCAGACCATTGCGGCCTATCAGAAGCTGGGCAACTGGACACCGCACGTGGAAATCACGCGCCCGGCGTTCGAGGTCACTCTGGACGTGTTCGAATACGCCGGGCTGATCACCAAGCGCCACAAGTACGAGGACGTGATCGCCCAGCCGCCTGCCTGAATTTCACAACAGCGGGAAGTCTCTCCCGCTCCCGCGCGAAGCGCGCTCACGGCACGTCGACGATATCCCCTTCGGGTCCCTCATGGTGCGGGTGGGGCTCGTGCGCCGGCTGAAGCGGCTCGCGGCCCACAGGCACCGCGCGCGACAGGAACCCGAGCACGGCATTGCCGAAAATGTCGTTGCGGTCCCCCGCCACCATGTGCGCCGCGCCGGTGACGTTGACGTATTCGGCGTGAGGACACAGGCGCAGGAACTCCTGCGCACCCTCTTCGCTCAACACGTCCGAGAGACCGCCGCGCACCAGCAGCGTGGGCAAAGCCAGCCGTTTCGAACAAGCTTCGAGACGCGCGTGACGTTTTTCGAGATCCCGTTTCGCCGGACGGAAACGCGGATCCCAGTGCCAGCGGTATTTGCCGTCCGCGCCGAGGCGCACGTTCTTCGCCAGGCCGTCGAGATTTCGCGCGCGCTTGCGATGGGGCTGATAGTTGCCGATCGCCTCCGCCACCTCGTCGAGGGTACTGAAACCCTCGGGCTTCTGGCTCATGAACGCCTGGATCTTGTCGATCCCCTCGGTCTCGATGCGCGGCGCGATATCGACCATGACCAGCGCGGTCGCATCGACGTGGTCCTCGCCTATGGCGACCAGGCTGGTCCCGCCTCCCATGGACGCGCCGACCAGGACCGGACGCCGGTTCCCCAGCGCGGCAACCACGCATTTGAGATCCTCGACCATGACATCCTGGCCGTAGAGCCCGTCCGGAGCCCAGTCCGAATCCCCATGTCCGCGCGCATCGAAGGCGATGGCGTAATAACCCGCGGCCCCCAGTCGTTCACCGGCACCCTTCCAGGCATGACGCGTCTGTCCGCCACCGTGTTGCAGCAATACCAGCGGCCCGTTCGGGTCGCCCCATGCATCCCCCGCTATCCTGACTCCGCCTACACCCGTCCAGAAGCGCATCGGCTCCGGGGTTCCCGGCAGTCTTGCGCCAGCGCTCATTACTGATTCGCGCCGAATGCGCAGGCGCCGGGACCGCCCGGGTTACCGCAGCTTTGGCAGGACGCGGGAAGCTCCGCCTGAGCCGACGCGGAGCCCGTGATCGCGGCGAAAGTCGACAGTTTCTTGCGCAACTCGGTGCCAGTGCAGTCCGGACACGCAAGCACAGTAGATGAATTGCGCACCAGCAATTCAAAGTCCTTGCCGCAGGAGGCGCATTGATACTCGAATATGGGCATGATTTTTCTCCGGTGAAATGAGCTGAATCTCGAATCCTGTGTTCCGCGGCGCGCCGGGGACGGCTGCCGCTCGCACACCCGGGCTATTTGCCGCGTGCGTCGCGCACGACCTTCCGCAATGCGAGGACGCGCTTGAAACAGTCCGGACAGACATAGCGGATGCCGCTGCCGAGCTGGTTGCGCGACAGCGGACGCATGGTCGCGGCCTCGACCAGGCGCCGGCACTCCGGGCACACCTTGATTTTTGAAGGATCCTTACCCATCCGTTCGCCCCGACGCGCAGACCAAGGCTCGCCTGACGCAATTGCCCGTACACGGCTGGTCTGGGGAAGCACGGAAAAATGTGCCTCCTCGTATTGTTCGGTACTCCGGCCTTTTCATATCTTGCTATTTTATCCCTTTCCTGCGTTACTTGTTGCATCGGCCGCTCTGATATTCTACGGTCGATTCGTGCCGAACTGACCGGCGATTTTCCGAATGCAGACCCGGCAGTTATATAGCGGCAGAGGCGCGCTTTCGACACAGCGTCGGGATGCAATAGGAGGAAGCCCATGCCCACCGATACCCTGGCAAGACTGCAGCTGCCCAAACGCGCCTTCGCCGTCGTGCTCGCCGGCGGCCGCGGTTCGCGTCTGAAACAGCTCACCGACCGCAGGGCCAAGCCCGCCGTCTATTTCGGCGGCAAGTTCCGCATCGTCGATTTCACGCTGTCCAACTGTCTCAATTCCGGAATCCGGCAGATCGGCGTCGCAACCCAATACAAGTCGCACAGCCTGCTGCGCCATCTGCAACGGGGCTGGTCGTTTCTGAAGACCGAAATGAACGAATTCATCGACCTGTTGCCGGCGCAGCAGCGCATCGACGAGACAACCTGGTACCGCGGCACGGCGGACGCCGTGTATCAGAACCTCGACATCATCCGCGCCAGGCGACCGCAGTTCATCGTGGTGCTGGCGGGCGACCATGTCTACAAGATGGACTATTCGCTCCTGCTCACTGCCCACGCCGCAAGCGGCGCGCAATGCACTGTCGCGTGCATCGAAGTGCCCATCGCCGATGCGAGCAGCTTCGGTGTGATGGCGGCCGACCGTTCGCACCGCATCACCGATTTCGCCGAGAAACCCGCCCATCCTGCCGCGATGCAGGGCAAGCCGGACCGCGCGCTCGCGAGCATGGGCGTCTACGTGTTCAACGCCCAGTATCTTTATGACGCGCTGGCGCAGGACATCGCCGATCCCTCTTCCAGCCACGATTTCGGCAAGGATATCGTTCCCAAGGCGGTGCAAAAAGGCGAGGCAGTAGCGCATCCCTTCGGCAACAGTTGCGTCACCAGCGACACCAATCGGGACCCCTACTGGCGCGATGTGGGCACGATCGACGCCTATTGGGAAGCGAATATCGACCTGACCGCGATCCAGCCCCAGCTGGACATGTACGACCGCAACTGGCCCATCCTGACCTATCAGGAACAACTGCCCCCCGCCAAGTTCGTGTTCAACGTGGAAGGCCGCCGCGGCATGGCGCTCGAATCCCTGGTGTCCGGCGGCTGCATTATTTCGGGGTCCACGGTGGATCGGTCGCTGCTGTTTTCGAACTGCCGCATCAATTCCTACTGCAGATTGCAGGAATCCGTGCTCCTGCCGGAGGTCAACGTCGGCCGCCACGCCCGCCTCACGCGCGTGGTGATCGACCACGGCTGCCACATTCCCGAGGGAATGGTGATCGGCGAGGATCCGGCCGAGGACGCCAGGCGCTTCGAGCGCACCGACAAGGGCATCACGCTGGTTACGCGGGAGATGCTCGCCCGTCTTGGCTGATCCCATGTGCCATGCATGACTTGCGCGCTGCGCGCGCCAACAGTGTTTTTGGTACGGATAAAAACATCCGTACCAAAAACACGGTTGTGTTTAACACCAAATACGGCTTGGGGG
>ORMF010002160.1_pt1 | contig 27856 bp, 29 predicted proteins | sample 1779871 | NCBI WGS metagenome assembly ORMF01 (sample SAMEA104232316, study PRJEB22302) | groundwater metagenome | biome: forest; feature: aquifer; material: groundwater | place: USA | collected 2011-08-07 | depth 5.4 m | reverse complement strand
GAAAGGGCCGATGGTCCTCGCTACAGGACTCGATCGGAAGTAGGGCGGGCTAGGGCTGCAGGTCGCGCTCCCCGGCCCGGAACTTGACCGCATCGAAGGTCGCCAATGGCTGGATCGCGGAGCGCTCCCCGGCCCGGAACTTGACCGCATCGAAGGTCGCCAATGGCTGGATCGCGGAGCGCTCCCCGGCCCGGAACTTGACCGCATCGAAGGTCGCCGATGGCTGGATCGCGGATTGCTGCGCTGCGCGGGTCGTCGTCAATAGCGACATCACGAGGACTCCCGCCAGGAAGCTGGTGGCAAGGAGAGTCGCCAGGATGAGCGGCGCGACGCGGATGGTTGCAACGGTGAGACCCCAGGTTCGATTCGCTGTCGTCAACGGAGTGTCCTCCCTACGTATGTGGATGTCGGACTCCGAGCCGAGCTTGGAGTCCCGCGGCACAGCTGCCTGTGCTCTGAACAGATCGAACATAGGTCGCCGCGCAGGCTCGTTCATCCGGGAACTCACCCATTTCTAGTCACGGTCGAGGACCGGACTGCGGCTCAGGGTGCGGGAGTGACGCTCGATCGGCGGCTAGATGCCCCGGGCAGCCGCGCCGCCAGCTCGGTTCGGTTACGGGCTCCGAGCTTGGCTAGGACGTTGGAAACATGCCGCTCGACCGTCTTGCGCGACAGGAACAAGCGCTCCGCGATCTCGGGGTTGGTCGAACCGTCGGCAACGAGCTGAGCAACCTCGCGCTCGCGAGGTGTCAGCAGCTCGCGATCGCCCACGCCCGCGATTCGCGATCGCCGCCAGGTCCGCGTGCCGAGGCTACGCAGGCCCTGCTCGGCCAGTCCCTGGAGCGTGGTGGCCCCGAATCGCCTTGCCGTGCCGTTCACCTCATCGAAGAGGCTGCGAGCCGAGCCTGCGTCTGACTGGCCGAGAACTCGGGCGAGATCGAGGCGGATCCAGAGAGCCTCGATGCGCCGACCCATCTCCTCGGCGATCCTCGCCGCCTCGGACAGGATCGGCGCGCTCCGCTTAAGGTCGCCCTCGGCCGCCGCGGTCAGTCCCTCAGCAAAGAGGTTCAGCACGTGGTGCTCCTTTAGGACGCCGGAACCGCGAGATGCCTCGAGCGCCTCACGCGCCCCCGCAGCGTCGCCGATCCGGGCAAGGACCTCGGCTCGCCGGAGCTGAAGCTCCCCTGTGCAGCGCGGACAACCCGCCTCCGCGGCGTCACGCTCGGCCTTCGCCAGGTGCGCCTGGGCCGCGTCCCTACTGCGCGGCCCGCCAAGACGAGCGAGCGCCACGGCAAGGATCTGCTCGTACGCCAGGCGGTAATGGGGATCCGGCTCCATTCGGCCTTCGGCGGCGAGAGCGCGCACGCCGGCCCGCCAGTCGCCGCGCACGATCCCGAGCTCCAGCGGCATGCGTGGCCCGCGCCGCCGGGTCCCGAAACCCGCGATTCGACGCTGTAGCGCCGTTGCCTCCGCGGCGATGGCCTCGGCGTCGTCGAGCTGCCCGAGGTCGAAAAGCGTCCGGGCCAGCGCGTGGCCGAGTTCCACTCCGATCGCCGGTCGCAGGGAACGTGTCGCATCCTGCCAGCCCCGGCGAAGTCGTTGTCCGGCCGCGTCGATCCGGCCGAGGGAACGTAGGGCGAAGCCGGCATCGAGGACAGCCTCGAGCTGGGCCTCATCGTCGAATCCGCGTGCGACCTCGAACATCTCGTCGGCGATCACCAGGGAGCGTTCCGTGTCCGGCTGCTGGGTTGCAGCGTCGAACGCTGCATCGAGGGCCGAAAGGGACGCGGAGCGAAGCTCCGGATCGAGGCGGTCCACTCCTCCGCGCTTGTGTAGCTGAGACCGCGCCAGATCAACCGTTGATTCTGCCAGCTCTCGGCCCTCTGTCGTCTTGTGTTCGAGCCACATCAGGACGGAGGCCTCGAGAGCATCAACACCGATGCGATGAGCGAGCCCCAGCGGGTTCGCGCTCCTCACGCGACGAATGGCCTCGCGTGCCTCACTGAGCCGACCAAGTTCATAAGCCTCCCGGCCTGCGCTCAGCATCGCTCGAACCCGCATCACGGGGTCCGGGTCCTCGTTGGCAACGCGCAGCCATTCGCTGTAGGCGACCTCACGCTCGGCGAGCTGCGACGCCAGCGCAGCCGCCTCCCGGCGAAGCTTTGCCTTCTGCACGTCGCTGGCCGGCAGTTCATCGGCAATCTGAAGGAGCAGGCGGAGCCCTTCCGGGCCGAGTAACCGCCGCTGAGGGGACATCGCAAGCCGGAGTGCCAGATCTCCCACGTCCCGTCCCGCCGCGCGCCGGTGCCCGAGGGCGGCGCCGAGCAGTTGGACATCTCCTCCCGCCTCTGCTTCGAATCGATCGGCCAGGCGTCCATGTAGGCGGCGGGTCTGCGCTTCCGGGATCGTCTCGTAGACGGTGTCGCGGACGAGATCGTGGACCACCTGGACAGCGCCTCCCGTCTGCGCCGCAAGAGCGCGGTCGAGGAGCCCGCTGACCGCCGACTCCAGGCGCGCTATCGGCCAATCGAGGAGTCCGGCGAGATCGGATGGCATCAGGGGCCGTGCAGCCACCGCCATCGCGGCGAGCACCGCACTCCCATCGGGATCGACCAGACGAAGCCGCTCGGCCACAGCGTGCTCGGTCCCGGACCCATCCATGTGTCCGCGTGCGAGGACCTCGAGCCAGAACGGCGAACCGCCGGATGCCTCCCACAGCTTGTCGGCGCCATCCTGGTCGAGGTTCGGGGAAAACTGCTCCGCCAGGGCGACGGCATCATCCTGCCCGAGCGGCCCGAGTTCGATCGTTCGGAGAATGGCGACATCCCCGGGGATCGACCGCAGGGCATCGCTCAGGATGCCCACGGCGGAGCTCGGCCGCGCCGCGGCCAGGAGAACGACGGGACGCCGCGTCGCTGCCCCGGCGCGGACCAGGTAATGCACCAACCCGATCGACAGCTCGTCGGCCCATTGCAGGTCGTCGACGACGATGATCGCCGGGAGGCGATCTCCCAATGCCGCGTGGATGGCCTCGAAAAGGAATAGGGGATCGAGTGCCGTCCACCCGGTAGTCCCGACAGTCGGACCGGACTTGCCGCCGCTGGACATGCGCGGGGCGAGGTCCCGAAGCAGATCGCTCGCCGCGGCCAGTGGAACGCTTCGCTCGGGCTCGTACCCGGTCACCCGAAACACGTTGCGAACCTGGAGCCGGGATGCGGCTTCGCTCAACAGGCGGCTCTTGCCCATGCCGGCCTCGCCGACGATGAGGATCGCCTCGGGCATCCGAGCGTGGAAGGACGCCCGTGCCGCGTCAAGGATGGCCTCGAGTTCGGCCTCCCGACCGACGAACGTCACGGTCACATCCGTAGCGTGGTCCCGGCCTCCCCTCGGTGTCAACAAACGGCCGTCGTGAGGCGCGGCGCGATCGCCGACCCGCGAGCGACGTAGACGCACCGAAGGAACTCCGCGCCTCCAGCCCAGCGAGGTCCATCGCACCTTCCCTCGGCCGCCATCAGGCGGCAGGGATGCGCCTTGCGATCGGGGTTTCGGGGCCCGGATCCCTGCCCCCGGTTTCGTGCGGGGGAATGGACGACTCGCGCCGAGACCCTACAGACCCATGATCGGGGCGTTCACCGCCGCACCCGCACCGCCCCGTCGGGTCATCGTCGATCCAGGCTTCCTGTCCACGCGCGATCGCGCCGCTCTGCGCATCCTCTACCGCGCCGACGTCGCGACGACCGCTCAACTCACCACCCTCGCCTACGCGCGTCGCCAAACAACCCAGGAACGTCTCGCCCTCCTCTATCGCGCGGGCTATCTCGAACGCGAGATCCTGCCTCCGTCCTCCCGCGGTGGTGCTCCCTACGCTTTCCGCATCTCCCCTCGTGGACGTCGTCGTCTCGGCTACGACCCGCTCACCCGATCGCGCGCCGGCACGCAGCTCCGCCACAGCCTCAACGGCGTCGAGACGGTCTGCGCGCTCCTGAACGCCGGCGCCGGCGCGGCCGAGCCGCTCCTGCAGGCCTGGCTCGCCGAGGTCATGGCCCACGATCTCCTGCCCAAGGTCTACCCCGATGCGGTCGTCGTCCTCCAGGCACCCACGGGCTCCGCGGTCCTGTGCCTCGAGATCGACCAGAACACCGAGCGCTGTCCGGTCATCCGGGACAAGCTCGGCCGGTACGAGACGGCGCTCCGCTCCAAGACCGGCTGGCACGTCCTGTTCGTCGTCCCGTCGGCCGAGCGGTCGGGCTCGCTCGCGAGGCACGCGACGGAGAAGGGCGGCTACCCGGGGCTCGCCGGCCAGGCCTGGGCACTCGTCCTGCCGGAGTTGCGGACCCGCGGCCTCGACGCGCGCGTCGTCGCCCTCAACCCGAACGTGCCGCGGACGACCCTCGGTGCACTCCTCGCCGATCCGACGTCCCGGCGCTGCCTCACGCCCGTCGGCACCGACACCTGGCTCCAGGTCCTCGGGCTCGGCGGCGACGAGGACTTCACCGAGGCGCTGCGGTGAGACGTGAGTCGCTGACTCCCTCGGAGCGCGTGATGCGCGCCCGGATGGCCGCCTACATGCTCCACGCTCGCTATGACCCGCGCGAAACGACGAAGGCGGCCGGCCGCGCCTTCAACCAGCGCTTCCTCGACCAGGTCGACCCCGACCGTCGCCTCCTCGAAGCTGAACGCCACCGCCGCGCCGATGCCGCTCGACGCGCCTACTTCACTCGACTCGCATATCTGTCGGCCCGGAAGGGTCGCGAGAGCAGATGATCCAGCCAGGCTCGTGCCGAGACCGGCGCGATTCTCGAACACGATGCATCCGGACCGCTACCTCAGGTGCACTCCTGACCGGTCGACTGCGAACATCTGCGGGTATTTTCGCGCCCTGGCGAGGATCTGCTGATAGTCGGCGCGACCGCCATCTTGCCGGACATACAGTCCGCGGGCCGCGACCTCGTTTGCGAGTTCTCGAGCCGAGATTGGCCCGGAGCCGGCATCTCTGAGTGCAACAGTCATGGCTTCGTGCAACGTGAGACCCCGCGATGCGTCGACGTCGGCCGCTTGCGGAGGCGCGCCCGGAGTGACCTTCCGGCGGCGACCGTGGCCAAAGAAGCGCGCAAGCTCGCGAATGTAGACCTCTCGCCACTGGTAGAGCGGAAAAGGCAGAACCACGACTCTGCTGCCCGCGAATGCGGCGCGTTCGGCGGCCTGGCGGACGTCCGCCTCGATCGACGCTTTGACCGCGATGACGAAATCCGGTTCCACCTCCGCGATGAGTCCGGCGAGTGCCGACACGCCAGCGCTCACGGCGAGCTTCCTCGGACGGCCCCGCTTCCGGTTGACGGGCTGCCCCACGAGGTCGTATAGCCAGAAGCCTTGGGTCTGGAACCAGCGGAGGAAGGCACGGCCTTCTGGCACGCCGCGAAACGCGAGACCGCATGCCTCCCGTGTGGCCAAGAAGAGGTTCGAGTCGGCCTGGTAGAAGAACGATCCCCCGGCTGGAGCCGACTCGCCGACGAACAGGACGACGACGTCACTCGGCCGATAGCGCGCGCGGAGCCGCTCGCGGCTGTCGTCCACGTCACGGACGGGAACGTTGGGCTCTTCCGGCTCTGGCGTGCTCCTGCCGGCGGCAAGCTGATCCAGGACCCACTCTCGGATGAGGGCCGCCGGCGTTCGCTGGCTCGCGCGTGCAACAGCTCGGAGTTCCTCCATCGACCCGAGGCCCAACCTCAAGGTGATCGTCTCCGTAAGGGCTTCGGCGTCTCTCAAGGAAGTCCTCCGTCCGGTCTTGACAGGTCTGGTGTGAGCATCATATTATCGCAACCGATAACGGCTAGTCAAGGGAGGGTGGTCTGTGGACGTCAACGAGCGGGAGCATTTGAGCTGGAGCGTCAGGCGGACCGCGGACCTCGATGCGATCGAGCGCGCCAACGGACGGGTCGTATGGCGCGTGTTGGTGTCCGATTCGGGTCGCGAACCGTTCCTCCGTCGATGGTTCAACGACCCTAGCTCGGCCCGAGACTTCATCGCGCGACTCGAGAGCGATGGTCGATCGGCGTCTCCTCCGACTGGCAACCCGTTGGAGGTTGGACCATGAAGGTTCCGCCAATCCTGTTAGACCTGAGCAGGCTCATGCCACCGGGATCGAGCGTTGTCGCTGGCGGCTTTCGCTGGACCATGGGTCGCGTCGGGTGGCTCGATTGCCGGACTTCGGGAGGTGCCAAGCTGCAGGTCTCGTTCGACGTTGGCGTCGCGGAGGACGTGGCGGTCGTCGTCGTGGTTGACGACGTCCTCATCGACGGTTTCGACACCACGGCCGCCGTTGAGGATCCCCGGTTGAAGCTGGTCCTCGAAGACACCCTGCCGGACCTGACCGCTCACGCCGCCGACCTCCGACGAGAGGCTGCGGCATCCAAGATGCGACGCGTCGACGAAACCCGAAATCGCCAGCAGTCAGCCCTCGACCGCCTCTAGCGCGTGATCGATCAGGACGTCGCGCCTCTCCCTGGCGCATGATGCCGTGGCCGCGGCACCCCTGAGACCGACGAAATGGGCGCGACTACCGCGGTCCCCGACCGGCGTGATCGGTAACCCAACCCACGGCCGCGACGCTCCAGATGCCGGTCTCGATCTCGCCGGAGAGGATCGGGTCCAGGAGGCGAGATGCGAGCGCATGGCCTCCCCTGAGATCGACCTTCATCCCGATCTCTGTAGCCAGGCGTCGGAAGGGCACGTCCCAGTCGCTCGGTGGAGGAGGGAGCACGACGGGCAGATCATGGTCGCCGCGCTGCCCAAACGTATCGCGCAGGGCGTGACGCAGTCGCTCGGCGTCCAGGTTCACCGTCGACGCGATCATGGCGATATCAACCATGTCCTTGACTCGCGTACTGCGGATGCCCTTTGGACCGTAGGCACGTATGTAGGCATGGACCTTCTCGGCGACCTGCAGCTCCAGCGCGAGCGACGGTGCCTCTACCGCGTCGATCCCGGCAAACGCGAGCAGATCCGTGCCCTTTAGCATCTCCGTCTCCCAACCGGGCGGCAGATCGAAGCCGACGTCGACGACGAAGTCCTCGAAGCGGCGGCCGCCCAGGTCCGCTCGAACGTGGTACCTGATCGCCGATCCCTCGACGAGATCATCGAGCTTGGCTGTGCGTTCGATCGTGAATCCGAAGTAGTCGCCAAGGTCGAGATCTTGGGTTGCGAGTAGGTCGGCTGTCGCGGTGTCCTCATCTGCGGAGCCGGCAAGATCCATGTCTCTGGTCGATCGGGCGCGGGTACCGAACCGATACTCAAGAGCGAGTCCGCCCTTGAGCACCCAACGGCCGGGCGCGGCAAGGAGAATCCTGGCCAGCAGTCGATCGAACGCGACCTGCTTTCGGAGCCTGACGATGGAGACGCCCTCGTCGCGGCTCAGGGTCCCCAGTCGCGTCTCGAGTGCCTGGCGAAAGGCCGACGCAGACGTGTATCTCATGTCCCCGCCTCGGCCAGTGCCGTCTCGATCAGATCCCGGACTCGACGGCTTCGAGACCGTGCTGCAGCCCGAACTCGGGCGGGGGTCGTCAGTCCGCGCTCCACCGCCTGGCGCGTGGCAAGCACCACCTGCTCGGGGGCAGCCCCCGCCTCCGCGACGTCGACGATCGTCCGAGCCGGCGCAGTGAGCCGGACCCCGTCGCGCGTGAGGACGTCGCTGCCCTCCAGGGGCCGGATCGTCGTGTGGATCGATACGCCGGGCGTTCGACTGAGCTTTCGACGAGCGCGTGGGACCGTCAGGTGAATCGTGTCCGGGATGACATCGGAGAGACCAAGAGCCTCGAGCGCCGACTCGTGCGAGACCGCGGCGTCTGGCGCCAGCCGGAGCCACGCGGCGATGAGTTCCTCCCGGGGGGAGGAGGGATAGTCCCGGAGGCGGTACAGCCCCCTGGCGACGCGCACGAAGCGCCCATTCTTCGCGTGATACGACAGCAGCTTCCAGCTGTAACCCGCCGTGCGACCCTGGGCTGCGGTGAAGTAGCCCGCCTGTTCGCTGGCCGTCGCAAAGAGGGCCTCCCAGTCGGGCCCCTCCGCCGCAGTTGTGTCGTTCATTCCTGTAATAATACTAGAGGTTTGCACGACACACTACCACCCGGCCATGCCCCTGACTTCGCGGTTTCCAGTTGGTAACCGTGCCGGATCGTCCCGAGGATCTACTGCGGCCACAGCTCGCCTCTCTCGCGCATGAACGCCGCGGCCTCAGCGGCCGCGCCTCCGCGGCGAACGAGGTCGACGTACAGCTGCGGTCGACTCGTCAGCAGGACTCCGTCACGCTCGAACGAGCCGTCGAACACGCCAGAGTCCGCCGGCTTGATCAGCACGACGTTTCCACCGCGCGGGACGGAGGTCAGGCCGAGTGCCCGATCCCAACCCGCGACGTCGGTGACGTACATCTCGACGCGGCTGAATCGGGCGAACGGCGCGAGCTTGTCGGCGGCCGCTTCGGCCGTGACGGCGTACGGACTTGGCGCGGTGAGGGTCGGGATCATCCGGAGGAGGGCCTCCCGGCTTTCCACAGTCGCGACACGCTCGAAGGCCGAATCCTTAGGCAACGGCGACGCTGCCCACGCGTCGAGTAGAGCGCCTCGGTCGGTCAGCCGGGTCGCACCGCGGACTCGCTCGAGGTAGGCATCCCGAGCGAGAGTCTTGAACGTTCGGCTGACGAAGCCGAGGGTGAGTCCAGTGCGATCCGCCATGTCGGCAATGGACCAGGATCGGCCAGAATCGATGAGGAGCCAGCGGACTACCCTCAGCGCTCCGCCTGCGAACGGATCGGCGACGAACCGCGTGTCTGGGGCCCCTGCCGACCGTCGCTTGGATTGGTTGATGACCCGCTCGATGAACAACCCGCCGATGGCGATCCGGTAGTCACCGTCCGGCTCGTACCAGCTGACGCCAGCCTCCTTCAGGAGGCTTCGGGCTCGCGCGCTGATCTGGGGCGCAACGACGACCGACGCTGCGGACTTCGTCAGCCACGGCAACTCTCGCACGAGCTGCGCTGGTTCCAGCCGAGCCTTGAATTCCACCCGCGCCTGGCTTCTCTCACCGGTCGGCGCGACGAGATCGAGAACGCCGTCGATCTCCGGATTGTCCGACGGGCGTCCAGGAGAGAATGTAGCCTGCCACCCTGTGGGCAGGGTCTCCTGAAGGCCCGCCTCGAGGGACTGGCGAAGGTCGCGCTCGGTCACTGGTTGTGCCATAGGGACCAACTATACCACTGTGGTATATGAGCAATCAACGGTATAAGTGACCAAGGAAGCCGCCAGGAGACAGGCACCGGCGCGCGGTCACTCGGCGTCTGCGTGGCCCGTCCAGCGGCCCCCCTCCGGGCGATGACGCTGACCCATCTCCTTCCCTCCTGGTTCGACGGGGTGACGGCAGGCGCCATCGGGCGCATGCTACAAACGACGGCTCGGACTGACTGCCAAAGATCTGTCTCCGAGCGCCATTCCCCCAGTCGAGGAGGGGTGGAGCATGACTCGCCCGATGGTGGTCTTGGCGTTCGTTGCGGCCGAGCTGTGGCAGTTGTCCTTCGGCGCCTTCTCAAGCCTCCAATTGGGCGCTCCCGGCGTCGGAGATCGCGCGTCCTGGGTCCCCAACGTCCTCGTTGCCGAGACGTACACCATCCTGCCGATCGGTTTCATCTTGTGTCTCTGGGGAGTGCCATTGGGGCGCCTGCTCGCCGCAGTCTGCGCGGCCGCGAGCCTTGTCCTGGCGGTCGCAGCGGTCGTCACGCTGAGTGCGGCTGAGTCCTCATTCATCTTCTATTTCGCGCTGCTCGCTCCTCCGGGCCTCGCCTTGCTGGTGTGCGTCTTGCGGATGCGCAGGGCTGGCGACGCGACCCGCCCGTCGTTCGCCGCCCGTCTCGGCCGGGCCTGGGGACGACTTCGCACGCGGGGCGCCCGCCGGGCATAGAGGGCCTCGCGAAGGTCGAGATCCGTCCGTTGGCCAGATCGACGGCAGTGACGCGCTGGCTGACGATATTCAGATCCGATCCCCTGGACTCCTGCGCCGGTAGGCGTCACGGGCCCGCTCGTCCGCTGCTGACGCGCCGTAGCGGCTCAGCATCTGGCGGCTCTTCCAGCCGGCCAGGCGCATGAGGTCGCCCTCGGTGCCGCCGTCGGCGAGCCACAGATGGGCATAGGTATGGCGGAATTGGTGGGGGTGGAGCTTGGGGAGCCCGGCGGTCGCGCCGCGGCGCCGCAGCACCTGCAACACGCCGCTATCGGTGAGGACGCCCTTGCGCGCCAGCCAGAGCTCCGGTCGCTCCGCAAACGGGTGAGCCGGCCGCAGCCGCAGGTAGCGGTCGATCGCCTGGGCGGTCTTGTTGCCGAACGGGCAGGCCCGCGGTCGGCGGCCCTTGCCCATGACGATCCCCACCTGCTGGTCCATCTCGATGTCGTCGACCTTGAGCCCGGCGAGCTCGGCCCGGCGCATCCCCGTGTCGAGCAGGAGCCGGATGATCGCGGTGTCTCGCCGGGCGTCGAAGTCGGCGCCGGCGCACGCGTCGAGGATTGCCTTGAGCTCCTCGTCGCGCAGGATGGCGGGCGGTTCCTCGGGCACGATCGGGGGCGTCATCCGCTCCATCGGGGAGGCGGCGATCTCGTCCTCGCCGAGGGCCCACTTGAAAAACGGCTGGAGGCTCCGGTAGGCGATCGATACGGTCGCCGGGCGTTGGCCCGCATCCTGGAGGGCGACGATGAACGCCTCGATGTGCTCGCGCCGGATCGCCCGCAGCGTCCGCGGCATGCCCCGCTCGGCCAGAAACCGGCCGAACCGGGCGAGCGCCGCCAGGTAGGTCTTGATCGTCGCGGGGCTCTTGTTGCCAGCTCGGAGGCTCAGGTGGTACGAGCTGATCGCGGCGTCGATCGTCAGGCCGGTTGCCCGCTGACCACCTTCGGCTACGATACGGGGCGTGCGAGACGTTCTGGCCATCGAAAAGTTAGCCTCTCTGCCCGAACTCAGCGGGGAAGCGGACAGCGCATACTTTGACGCTGTCCCACGCTCAGAACCGAACAAATCAGGCGTGATTATCCGCTGTTCGAGCAGTGTGGTCAACTCGCGAAAGGCAGAATCGACGGTTATCCGCTGTAGTTGAGCACGGCACCGGGCGGGAGTAGCTCAGTCGGTAGAGCGTCAGCCTTCCAAGCTGAATGTCGCGGGTTCGAGACCCGTCTCCCGCTCCATCAAGCTCAGAACCCGGTCCCTTCGACTGACGCCAACAGCCTGACGAACCGGGCGAGACTGACTTCGGTCGGATCGATCGAACTGATCCCGCCGTCGACGATCAGCTGCGTGGCGAGGAGACCGGCCGCCGGGCCGTGCATGAGGCCGGTGCCGGCGAACCCGCCAACCATGACCATCCCGGCCTCGGTCCGGTCGATGATCGGATGCCGATCCGGCGTGCTGGGGTAGAGACCGGCCCAACGTTCGACGACTCCAGATCGATCGAGCTCGATCCCAAAGCTCGTCGATGCCTGGCGCAGCACGGCGTCGATCCCGGGCACGTCCGCATCGTGGTCGAACGCGTCCGGGTCGACGGCTTCGTTCGTGGGAAGGAGGCGGCGCGGTGTCGGTCAGCGGCCGTCGAGACGCGGCCGGAGTTCGCGGGCGAGGTCGCGATGGCGCGCGGTCCGGGGCAGCACGACGCGGTTCATCCCGGCGAACTGCCGATGCGCCGCCAGGGCGTCCGCCAGGCCGTCGATGAAGTCGGCCGCGGCGAGCGGGTCGAACCCCGCTTCCCACCATAGGTCGCGCACCCGGACCACCCCGGCCTTCCGGTCGATCCGCGGCTCGATCCGGCCGACCAGCCGGTCGCCGAACAGGATCGGCAGCACGTAGTAACCCCAGCGCCGCTTGCGCTCGGGCACGTAGACCTCCCAGACATAGTCGAAGTCGAACAGCCGGCGGGTGAAGTCGCGGTCCCAGACGAAGGGGTCGAGCGGGGCGAGCAACGTCACGCCGGTGAGTCCGTCGCCAGCAGTCGCCAGGGCGTTCGAGCTCCCCGACTCGGACGACTCGCCGACCTCGACCGCGGCCGCGTCGAGCAGCCCGATCTCGGAGCCGAGGACGAAGCGTTCGCCCTTGAGCCCATCGATCGACACCGGGACGAGGCGACCGTCGTCCACCAACCCGTCGGCCAGCCGCCGTCGCGTCTTGCCCCGGTCGCTGGTCCCGTCCGGATGCCTGAACTCGGTCCCCAACCAGACCTCGGATGAGCCCGAGCGGCCCAGCATCCCGTGGGCACGATAGCGCGACAGGAGCTTGTGCCGGAGTTGCTCATCCTCGGATGGTCGGTGGGCGAGGAGATCCGCCGGGAAAAGGCGCTCGGTCAGGTCGTAGACCCGTCGGTTGCCCTCGCGCCGGGCGAGCGCCAGCACGCCGGCCTCGGCCAGGGCCTCGAGGATCGCCCGGACCTGGTTCGTCGGTCGCCAGTACCACTCGATGGCGGCGCGCGGCTCGACGTCGGTCGAGGAGAGCGGACCGTTGGTCCGGATCCGCTCGAGCAGCTCCTCGACGAGCGGGGCGTGTTCGTCGAACGTGGATCCGCCGTGCGTACGGTGCTCCCGATCCCAGAAGATCCGGTAGTACGGCAGCTCGGCCGTCGGGACCAGGGACAGGCCCTTGTTGTTGGTCTCGTAGAGCTGGCGCGTGCCATACAGGAGACCATCACCGACGGCGCGGGTGTATCCCGCAACGCGGGCGTGGAGCACGAGATCGTGGTTTCGGCCGGCCACCTCGAGCGGGTCGAACTGGAGCGAGCCGAGCCGCTCGACCGCCGCCATCACGCCATCCGGACCGCTAGGCAGCGAGCGCGGCGGGGCCAGGAGGTGGCGTCGGGCGAAGAAGCGCCGGGCCGTCGCGGCGCCGATGGGTCGAGAGGTCACGGGTGCCGATGGTAGCGACCGGAACCTGGCACGGTGTGTCATGTTTGCCGGAGGCTCGAACAAACCGTCCTTCGCGCGACGATCGTCGAGCCCTAGCGGCGCCTCACCCAGCGACGCGCGGGGCAGCGCTCACCTGAGCGGCTCCACCTGCAGATAGGTCGTGCTCGAGTTCCCGTTGTCCTCGAAGGTCAGCGTGTAGTGATTGGCGCCGAGGTCCGCCTCGACGTGCCCGTCGCGCTGGGCGATCGGAAGCGCGGTCAGCAGCCAGCTCCGCCCCTGCCCGGCCGCCGAGTTGCCGAACAGGTCGACCATGGCGCCAAGGAAGTCCGTGATCGTCCCGACCTTGACCGTCCTGTATTCGAGCACCTCGGCGGTGGCGAGCTCGATGTGGCCGTCGCTCGGTCCCTGGAGCGAGGCCATCAGATCACTGCCGTCTGCTGCCGGCCCGAGGCACGACCAGGCCTGCTCGGTCGGCGCGTTGCCCGAGAAGCCCCCGGCCTCCTGCCGGCAGGTCAGGTGATACGCGGCGACGGCCCTCGTTACCGCGGTGGCATCCAGGCCGCTGAGGTAGCGGCCGGAGGACGTGGGCGGACCCGGCGAGGCCGCCACGCTCGCCGCAGAGCCGGGCGTCGACGTGTTTGCGGTGCACGAGGCAAGCACGAAGGCCGCCAGGGCGACGGCCAACCGCGAGCCGCCGGGGACCCGGGCGACGAGCCGGTCGTGGCGGGACCCCGATGAAGCAGCCATCACGAACGACACCCCGTGGCGGATGGAACGCATCGTAAGACGCGGGGCGTCACCCGATCCCGGCAGAGCGGCGCCGGCTAGGATGGTCGAGTTGGGCCGAGGACGCATCGAGGAGGCTTCGTGGACGAGCTCAGGGACAGGGTCGTGGCGATCACCGGCGCGAGTGCCGGGATCGGGCGGGCGACGGCCCGCGAGCTTCTGGCCGCCGGCGCTCGGGTGGTCCTTGGCGCGCGTCGTCTCGACCGACTCGAGGCGCTCGAGAAGGAGTACCCCGGTCGGGTCGTGGCCGTTCGGATGGATGTCCGGTCGCCGGATGACAGCCGACGACTGGTCGGCGAGGCGATCGACCGGTTCGGGCGGCTCGACACCATCGTCGCCAACGCCGGGATCGGGATGTACGGCGGGATCCTCGATCAGACGGACGAGGCGCTGGCGACGATGCTCGACACGAACATCGCCGGGACGGTCTGGCCGATCCGGGCCGCCGTGCCCGAGATGCTCAAGGTCGGCGGCGGCGACATCGTGATCGTGGCCTCGGTGGCCGGTTTCCGGGGCGGCGCCGACGAGGCGGTCTACGCCGCGACGAAGTTCGCCCAGGTCGGCCTGGCCGGCGGTCTCGATCGCGAGCTTCGCCCGAAGGGGATCCGGGTCACGACGATCGGGCCGGCCGGGACCGCGACCGAGTTCGCGATCGGCGCCGGGCGGACGGAGGACATGCCCGAGATGGTCGACTACCTCAAGCCCGAGGACATTGCCTTCGCGATCCGGACGGTCCTGGAGCAGCCCCGTCGACTGCGGACCCAGTACTGGACGATCTGGAGCATGGCCCAGGGCAGCTGACCTCCGCGGCCGAGGATCGGCGCATCGGCTACGCTCTCGGCGGATGACCGATGACCGTCGCAATCTGAGCGCCGCGAGCGACAACCGGACCGCCGAACGTGGGCCCGGTGGAGGTCGGCGCGGGCGTCGTCGTTCGACCCCGGACAGCCCGCCGACGAGCCAGGGCCTGGTGATCGTCGGGCTGATCAGCCTGGCCGCGCTGGTCCTCGGCGGGATCGCGCTGTACCTCACCCTCACCCGGGCGACGCCTGCACCGGCGACCGGCGACACCTGCCGCTCGATCGCCTGGTCCTCCCTGCCCACCCCCGACGCCCTGCCCCAGGGCTGGACGATCACCGGGAGCGGCTTCTACACCGACGGCTACGGCGCCGCCCTGGCTGGCCCGCTGGCCTCGGGCCAGTCGGCTCCACCCCAGGTCAATGTCCGGGTCAGCTGCTACGGGTCGGACAGCCACCAGGCGGTCACCCGATCGCGCAATGGCGATCTCGCCCTCGGCGGCACGGTGATCGCGTTCGCCGATATCGGCGACGAGGCGGTCGCGACCCGCGACTCGACAGGCTCGACCACGTCCGTCTACGTCCGGCGCGGTCCGTTGGTCGCCAGCCTGGCTGCGACCCAGGAGGTCAGCCAGACCGACCTGGAGGAGACCGCCAGCGCGATCGACGACGCAATGACCAGCGCCGAGGCGGGCACGGCCGCCGGGTCGTCCGAACCGGGCGCCACCGACAATCCTTCCGGCGCGTTGCCGACCGATGAGCCGATCCCGACGGATGGGCCGACGCCGACACCGGCCCATGAATTCCCATCGCTCGAGGCGGTCCTGCCCCAGACGCTCAATCTTCCAGCCGACCCAGCCCAGGGATCGAGTGCCACCGCTCGCGTGGTCGCCCTGACCGTTCAGAGCACCACGGGCACCGGATCGATCAGCCAGACGCAGTCGTTCGAAGAGCTCATCCCGGGGATCGAGAAGCTGGGCAAGACCGGCGACGATCTCCACATCGCCACGGCGTTCGATCCGAGCGACACCCCGGCGTTCGACATCATCGTCGCCTTCCAGGTCAAGGGCATCACCGCGGACGTCCTGCGCCAAACGGTCATGGAGGTCTGGCTGGGCGCCAGCAGCTCTGGGATCACCACCTCGACCGCCACGATCGCCGGTCGCCAGGTCACGACGGTCGACTACCACGACGATGGCCCGCTCGACTACCTGTTCGCCTCCGGCGACGTCGTGTTCGACCTGTCGGCCGCGGACCCGGCCATCGCGGCAAAGCTGATCGCCGCGACAAAGTAGCCGCCGGACCGCCAGCGAGCCTGCCAGCCCGGTCCCACGGGCCACCCGAAGGTCGAGATTCGTGACATCCGGCCGATGCGCCGCTGGCCGTTCGGGCCGACGATCGGCGACGGAGGTTCAGCATGAAGATTCTGGTCGTCTACGACAGCAAGTACGGCAACACCGAGCAGATCGCTCGCTCGATCGCCACCGGGTTTGGGCCGACCCACCAGGTGGTGGTGGAGCCCGTGACCGCGGCTGAGGAGGTCGACCCCACGGTCGATCTGATGGTCGTCGGTGGACCAACCCAGGCCCACGGGGCCAGCCCCGCGATCAAGCAGTTCCTCGATCGCCTTCCGAACCTGCCGGGCACCAAGGTTGCCGCGTTCGATACGCGCTACGACAAGCCCGGCTGGCTGACCGGTTCCGCGTCGGGCAAGATCGTCAGCACGCTCAAGGCGCACGGCGGGCGACCGATCGCTCCGGCCGAAAGCTTCTTCATCGTCCATGGTGAGGGTCCGCTGGCCGCCGGCGAGGAAGACCGCGCCGTCGCCTGGGGCGCCACCCTGGTCGGGCGCGCCTGATCGTTCGTCGCACCGGTCGATTCGGGCGGACGACCGGCGTTGGTCGCCCGTTCCCCCCGCGGCAGGCTTCGGCTACGCTCTCCGGACTAGGGATCGTGCCGGAGTGAGCCTGGGTGATCTGCGCCAACTGCGGAACCGAGAATGAGACCGGGCGCAAGTTCTGCAAGGAATGCGCCGCCCGCCTGGCCGTCGCCTGTCCCTCGTGCGGGGCGGCCAACGCGCCCGACGCCAAGTTCTGCGGTGAATGCGCCACCCAGCTCCAGGGAGCGGGCGCCGGCAGCGCCATCGGCTCGCCCGGGAGGGGCGCTCCGACCGCGACTGGCGGGTCGGCCAATCCGACCGCCGAACGGCGCCTGGTATCGGTGCTGTTCGCCGATCTCGTCGGGTTCACCCCGTTCGCGGAGGAACGCGATGCCGAGGACGTCCGCGACACGCTGACCCGCTACTTCGAGATCGCCAGCGACATCATCGGCCGCTATGGCGGGACGGTCGAGAAGTTCATCGGCGATGCCGTGATGGCGGTCTGGGGCGCACCGACGGCCCAGGAGGACGACGCCGAGCGGGCGGTCCGGGCCGCGCTCGACCTGGTCGGAGCGGTCCAGGCGCTGGGAGCGGGGATCGAGGCCCGCGCCGGCGTCCTCACTGGCGAGGCGGCCGTCACCCTCGGCGCGACCAACCAGGGGATGGTCGCCGGGGACCTGGTCAACACGGCGGCTCGGCTCCAGGGTGTCGCCCTGCCCGGATGGGTGATCGTCGGCGAGTCCACCCAGCGTGCGGCGTCGTCGGCCATCGCCTTCGAAGCGGTCGGCGAGCAGGCGCTCAAGGGCAAGGCCAGCCCGGTTCCGGCCTGGCGGGCGATGCGTGTCGTCAGCAACCGCGGCGGGCAGGGCCGGACCGACATGCCCGAGCCGCCGTTCGTTGGCCGGGACGAGGAGCTCCGACTGCTCAAGGACCTGGTCAGCGTGGTCGGCCGCGACCGGAAGACCCGCCTGGTGTCGATCAGCGGGCCCGGGGGGATCGGCAAGAGTCGGCTCGCCTGGGAGCTCGAGAAGTACATCGACGGCGTGGTCGAGACGATCTACTGGCATCGCGGCCGTTCCCCAGCCTATGGCGATGGGATCACCTTCTGGGCCCTCGGCGAGATGGTTCGTCGGCGGGCCGGACTGGCCGAGACCGACGATGACGCGACCAGCCGTGAGCGGATCGCGGAAATCGTCGCCGAGTTCGTCCCGGATGCCGTCGACCGGCGCTGGGTCGAGCCGGCGCTGCTGACCTTGCTCGGGCTCGAACCGGCCCCACCGGGCGGACGTGACGCGCTGTTCGCCGCGTGGCGGATGTTCTTCGAACGGATTGCCGCCGAGGGCACGACCGTACTCATGTTCGAGGACCTCCAGTGGGCCGACTCCGGGCTGCTCGACTTCATTGACCACCTCGTCGAATGGTCAAAGGGCGTTCCGATTCTGATCGTGACCCTGGCCCGTCCCGAGCTGTTCGACCGACGGCCGGACTGGGGTGCGGGATCACGCCACTTCACGGCGATGGCCCTCGAGCCGCTGCCCGCTCCGGCGATGCGGGCGATGCTGGCCGGTTTCGTGCCCGGCCTGCCCGAACCGGCGATCGCCGCGATTCTCGCCCGCGCCGACGGGATCCCGCTGTACGCGGTCGAGACGGTCCGCTCGCTGGTCGCCGATGGTCGGTTGGAACAGGTCGACGGTGTGTACCAACCACGCGGCGAGCTTGGCGATCTGGCCATCCCCGAAACCCTCCGCTCGCTCATTGGTTCGCGCCTCGACGCCCTCGATCCGGCCGACCGGAGCCTGATCCAGGATGCGTCGGTGCTGGGCAAGATGTTCACCCTGACTGGGTTGGCCACGGTGTCCGGCCGCGACCCGGGCGAGATCGAAACTCGTCTGCGGGTGCTCGTCCGGCGCGAGCTGCTCGAGCTCGAGGCTGACCCCCGCTCCCCAGAGCGCGGCCAGTACGGGTTCGTCCAGTCGCTCATCCGCGAGGTCGCCTACGCGACGCTGGCTCGTCCGGAGCGACGGGCCCGCCACCTGGCGGTTGCCCGGTTCTACGAGGTGCTCGGCGAGGACGAGCTGGCTGGCGCGCTCGCGAGCCACTATCTGGCCGCCTATCAGGCCTCGGCCGATGGCCCCGAGGCGCAGGCCGTCGCGATCCAGGCTCGTCTGGCCTTGAGCGGTGCCGCCGAACGGGCGGCCGCGCTCGGTGCCCACGTCCAGGCGGTCGGCTATCTCAGCCAGGCGGTCGAGGGGACGACCGATCCGGCGGAGCGGGGCGCGCTCCTCGAGCGAGCCGCCGAGTCGGCGACCGACGCGAGCGATCACGACCACGCGCAGGATCTCGCGAAGCGGGCGATCGCCGAGTTCGAGGGCATCGGGGACGCCGCATCGACCGCACTCGCGACGGCCATCCTTGGTTCGATCCTGCTCAACGGCCAGAAACCGACCGAGGCGCGGGCGATCCTTGAACAGGCGCTGGCGGGGCTGCCTGACGATGCGCCGTTGGCAGCTCGAGCCCGGCTGCTTGCCAACCTGTCGCGGTCGCTGATGCGCCTCGACGAGTTCGAGCGGACGATCGAGGTCGCCGATCAGGCGCTGCCGCTGGCCGAGCGGCTCGGGCTCGACGACGTCATCGCCGACGCCTTCAACAACAAGGCCTCGGCCCTTGGCAACGTGGGTCGGCCACGCGAGGCCGAGGCGCTCATGGTGGCGGCGATCGAGATCGCCCATCGGGGCGGTCTGATGTCGATCGAGCTGCGTGCCCGAAGCAACCTCGCCGCGACCGTCTGGGCAAACGATCCGGCTCGGGCGATGGCGATCCAGCGCGAAAACTACCCGCTGGCTCGTCGAGCCGGAAATCGTCAGATGGCCACCTGGATCCTGGACCAACGGGTGACTGGCGACTGGATCGTTGGCCGCGACTGGGACGACGCGCTGGCTGAGGCCGCCGATGCCGTGTCGTCGGCCACGGACCTGTCCGAGGAGGCCGGACTCCGCTCGTCGATGGCCTGGATCAAGCTGGCCCGCGGCGAACCGACCGACGAGGATTTGCTGGTCGTGGAGGAGTCCGCCGCCAAATCCTCGGATCCGGCCAGCGTGGCCCAGCGCGACGCCCTGAGATCCGAGCGGGCCCTGATGGCCGGCGATTTTCGAACGGCGCTGACCGAGATGCTCAAGGCGGCCGAGCTGCGCTCCCTGTCGGCCATCTATCTTGGCGAAGCCTATCGAGGGGCGGTCCGGCTGGGTGACCCCGCCCTCCTGCGGCCGCTCGTCGGGCAGCTCGAGGCCAACCCCGACGCGGCCTTCACCGGCCCGCGAGCCTCGCTGGCCGCGATGCGCGCAGCGCTCGCGGCCCTGGAGGGGAACCGGGCGGAGGCGCTCGAGCACTACCGCGACGCGTTTGCCCAGTTCGAAGCCTACGGCGCCAAGTTCCTGCTGGCTCGGGTCCAGCTCGAATGCATCCAGCTTCTCGGGCCCGAGGTGGCCGAGGCGCGGGCGGCCGCGGCAGCGGCACGGGAGACCTTCGAGCGGCTCGGAGCGAAGCCCTACCTGGTCTGGCTGGACGCAGCGGAGGCTGGCGGGAAGGGGACCGCCGCGTCTCGGTCCGGGTCGACCTCCGACCGCGCCGCGGCCCGGTCCTGACAAGGATCGACACGGACACCGACCCGCGGGCCGCGCCCCCGGATCCGCACATCCGGGTTCCGACGCCTGCCGAGCTCGCGGACCCCCGCGGGATGCACGCCGCAAATCGCCAGGCTTGGGACGAAGCCGCCGAGCGCTACGAAGGCTGGCTCGACGAGGCGATCGTCCTGATCCGGTCCGGCGGGACGAACCTCCTGCCGCCCGAGCTCGAGCTGCTCGGCGATCTGCACGGTTGCCGCCGCGCCATCCACCTCCAGTGTGCCGGCGGGCGGGACACGTTGTCGCTCTGGAACCTCGGCGCGGCCGAGGTCATCGGGGTCGATTTCAGCCCGCGGATGCTGGAGCTGGCCGCTCGGCTGACCACGGCGACCGGCGCCCCGGCGCGCTGGATCGAGGCGGACATCCTGGACGTTCCCGCCGAGCTCAACGGGACGGCCGATCTGGTCTACACGGGTCGGGGGTCATTGCTCTGGCTGGCCGATATGGACGGCTGGGCGGCCACGGTCGGCCGTCTGCTTGCACCCGACGGACGGTTCGTCCTGTTCGAGGGTCACCCGGCCGAGTGGCTGTTCGACGTCGACGCCGACGGGCACTGGTTCCTGACCGACTACGATTACTTCGCCGGCGCCGAGGCGTCAAAGGGCTGGGCGCCGGAGTACATCGACCGGCTATCCGTCCCCGACGCCGACCAGAGCTGGAAGTTCGCCCGGGCCTGGACCCTGGGCGAGATCCTCACCGCGCTGCTCGGCGCGGGTCTGCGCCTGGAGAGGGTCTCCGAGCATCCCACCGACTGGTGGGGCGGACACGGCGATGTCGCGCCCGAGGAGCGCGGCCGGGTGCCGCTGTCGTTCTCGGTGCTGGCCCGACCGCCCCTGCGCTGAAGCGGTGCTGCCGGCGCCGCGGACCGTGCCTTACTTGAGCGGGACCATCCGCGGGATGGCCGATCCGGCCAGCTTTTCCTCGAACTTCCGGGCAGCCCGGTCGAGGCTCTCGAGGTGCTCGGCCAGGCGGCGTCGGGCGTCTTCGGCCGCGGCATCCAGCCCGGTCAGCTCGAACAGCCCCCAGTGGCGGATGATCGGGATAAGGACCTCGTCGCGATGGACCCGCAGGTCGTAGATCCCCGCTCGCGCGATCTGGGCCGCCTTGCGCAGGAAGCCCGGGATCCCGGCCCCCGGCATCTCGAACTTGAGGATCTCGTCGACGATCGCCCGTACCGCGGCCGACGGCTCGATCGTCAGCGCCGCCGACAGGACGTCCCGGTAGAAGACCATGTGGAGGTTCTCGTCGGCGGCGATCCGGACCATGATCCGGTCCGCCACCGGATCGTCCGAGTAGCGGCCGGTGTTGCGATGCGAGATCCGCGTCGCAAGCTCCTGGAACGTCACGTAGGCCAGTCCGTGGAGGGTGTCCGGGGCGTCGTGGTCGTAGCCCTGCTTGAGCTGGGACATCCGGCCGCGCTCGAGCAGGACCGGATCGATGTTCCGGGTCACCGTCAGGTAGTCGCGCAGGACGATCGCGTGGCGACCCTCCTCGGCGGTCCAGCGTCCCACCCAGTTGAGCCAGGCGCCGTCTCCATCGCCGAACATTCCGTGGATCAGGCGGTGGTAGCTGGGCAGGTTGTCCTCGGTCAGCAACCCGATCTCGAACGAGGTCTGGGCGACGCCGGTCAACCGGGGCTGGTCGGGAGTCCAGGGCTCCGTGTCGAAGTCTCGGCCCAGTCGGTAGGGGATGAATTCATGGGGAAACCATTCCTGGGCGACCTTCTCGTGGCGATCGAGCAGGCGCCCGACCTCCGGTTCGAGTTCCAGCAGGAGCGCGCTCTCGTCGTAGTCCATGACCGACAGGGTAGTGGCCGACGACCGTACGCCCTCGCCGATCACGTGCACGCCTGCACGGACCAGCCGGTCGGCCGCTATCGTGGCGATCGATGACCGCCCTCGATGCCCTGACCGTGCCCGACACCCTGATCGCGCCACCCCGTCTTCCGGATGGACTCGAGACCCCGGCCGCGGTGGTGGATCTCGATCGGCTGGAGCGGAACGTGGCCGCGATGCAGGCGATCGCCGATCACGCTGGCCTCGCCCTTCGACCGCACGCCAAGACGCACAAGAGCCTGCGGGTGGCCGCGCTCCAGCTGGCGGCCGGTGCCCGCGGCCTGACCGTCGGGACCCTTGGCGAGGCGGAGGCGTTTGCCGACGGCGGGTTCGACGATCTGTTCCTGGCCTACACGGTGTGGGCCAGCGGCGATAAGGCCCGCCGGTTGCGGGCACTCCACGAGCGCATTGCGTTCCGGGTCGGGATCGACTCGGCGGAGGGTGCCGAGCAGCTCGGTCGGGCGGTCGCGGGTACGAGCCGCCCGCTCGAGGTCCTGGTCGAGCTCGACAGTGGCGCCCATCGGGCCGGGGTCCGGCCGGACGACGTGGTCGCCGTCGCCCGGGCCGCGGAACGGGCCCGGCTCCACCCGATCGGCGTCTACACCCACGGCGGTCATGGCTCGGTTGGGCCGGAGGCAGTGGCCGCCGCCGCGGCCGATGAGACGGACGCGGTCCGCCGTGCCGCCGACGCGCTGCGGGCGGCCGGGATCGAGATCTCGGTCCTGAGCGTCGGATCCACCCCGACCGCCAGCCATCACGTCGCCGACCCGGTCACCGAGATCCGGCCCGGGACCTACGTCTACAACGACCGCGGCCAGGTCTGGATCGGTTCCTGCCCGCCCGACGCGATCGCGTTCTGGGTGGCTGCCACCGTAACCAGCGTGGCCGTGCCCGGTCAGGCCATCGTCGATGCCGGGGCGAAAGCATTCGCTCGCGACCTGGTCCGGTCAGCGCCCGGGCTCGGTCTGCTGCCGACCGTGCCGGCGCTCCTGCGCACCGTCAACGACTACCACGGCTTTGTCGACCCGATCGGCGGGGCACGGCTGCGGCTCGGCGACGTCGTGCCGATTGCCCCGAACCACGTCTGCCCGGTCGTCGATCACTACCTCGAGACGGTCGCGATCCGGGACGGGCGGGTCGTCGAGACCTGGCAAGTCGACGGGCGCGGCCGGTCGGGCTGACCGAAGCCGTCTGACCGAGACGCCAGGGCTGGCTGGATCAGGCGCCGCCGACGAGCTGGCGGATCGAGCCGCCGCTCCGGCCGAGTGCCGCGGCGTAGACCGCCTCGTACCCGTCGGCCATCCTGGCCGCCGAAAACCGCTCCAGGACCGACATCCGGATCGCCCAACGGTCGAGGTGAGCCACGGCGTCCAGCTGGGCGGCCATCTCGGCCGTGTCATCGGCCAGGAAGCCATCGATCCCGGGTCGGACGATCTCGGGCAGGGCTCCGGCGCGTCGGGCGACGACCGGAGCACCACAGGCGAGCGCCTCGATGGCGGTCAACCCGAACGGCTCCGGCCAGTCGCCGGGCATCATCAGGGCGTAGCAACTGGCCAGCAGACGGTCGCGATCGGTCCCGCTCAACTCGCCCAGGAACTCACAGTCGGCGCGGGTCATGGCCGGCCGGAAGACGGTCTCGGCGTAGTCGCGCTCGTCGGCGCTCGGCCCGATCTTGGCCGCGATCTTGAGCGGTCGGCCCGTCTGCCGGGCGATCTCGATCGCCTCGACGACGCCTTTCTCCGGGGTGATCCGCCCGACGAACACGAGATCGTCCGAGCGCTGCCGCTCGAAGGGGGCAGCGGACAGGTCGAGGCCGTTGTGGACCACGCCCGCCCAGGGAACGTCGGGATGGCTGGCCGCCTGGGCCTGGCTGATCGCGACCAGGCCTGGACCGGCAAGCGCCAGCGCACTCGCCGCAAAGGGCAGATCGAGGCGGCCATGGAAGGTCGTCACGACCGGTCGGGGCGAGCGAGCCGCCATCACCAGGCCGGCGAAATCGAGATGGCTGTGGACCACGTCGAAGGCATCGATCCGGGCCAGGACCTGGAGCGCGGTGTTAGCGAAGAACCCCACCGGGTCGCCGCTGAACCCGGTCGTTCGCAGGGCGACGGGAACGGTCGGGATGAGCTCGCACGGGACATCCGAGTCGCCGCTGGCGAAGACCGTCACCTGGTGGCCACGTCGGACCAGCTCTGCGGTCAGGGCGGCCACGACCCGCTCGGTGCCGCCATAGCCGGCAGGTGGCACGGCCTCGAACGGTGGCGCGACCTGGGCGATGCGGAGGCTGGGCAGGTTGTCGGTCATGGGTCGGTTCGCTCGTGATCCCGTGGTGGGGCGTCGACGATTCGCGCAGGGGTCGCGCGCGGCGGCCGCTTCGCGACGAAGCCGCGACACCGGGACGGATGCCACTCTAGCCGAGGCGCCGCCCGCCGTCGAACGTCCCGATCCGCGGCCAACCGATCGGCGACTGGCGGCGCCCGGGTAGTCCGTTCGGGCGATGTTGGCCCGACCGACCCACGCGCAGGCTCGGTCGATGACCGAGCGGGAGATCCTGGCCCTGGCGGTCGACGCGGCCGCCTACGACGCGGTGGTGATCCTGTGGGTCACGGCCAGCGGCACCCAGCCGGTTCTTCTGCCCCGTTCGTTCGGACGTGCGCGCCACTCCTCGTCGGATCGCGCCGCCGGGCCGATGCTCCGTCGTCGCGTCGACCCAGCCGGTTGACCTGCGCTTCGAACGCTCAGAGATCGCCCCACGACGTCGCCCCGGTGAGCTCGAACCGGATGAGCGGACGAGCCTCCAGGCGGTGCTCCCCGTACTGTGGATACTTGGCCCGCAAGGCGGCGATGGCGATCGTTCCCTCGTCCAGGACCGCCGCGTCGTCTGGCTCGAGCAGGGACGCCGTGGCGTGACAACGGAGCCACGCGAGTCGGGCCCAGTCCTCGTCCCAACGGTCGACCAGGAGCGCCACGTCGGGCCGCGCGGCGATGTCCCGGACCCGGGCAAGGCGATGCGGATCCGGGTCTCGCTTGGGCTTCTCGTCGAGCGGGCTGTAGACGACCGCTCGATCGCGACCACCGACAACGACGAGGCAGACCGGTACCGGTCGGGGACGTCCGCTCGCGTCGGTCGTGACCAGGATCGCCCGCCGAGCGCCCGCCAGGAAGCGGAGTTGAGCGTCGGTCAGGATCATGTCCGCCATCGCCGTTCCGTCTTCTGGCCAGCTAGGGGATCGTGATCCGGCCGTCCTCGTCGAGCGGGAAGAACGGGTTGTGGGCGACTTCCCAGGGGTAGCCGTCGGGATCCGCGAAATAGCCCGAGAAGCCACCCCAATCGGTCGGTTCGGCCGGTTTGATGATCGTGGCGCCGGCGGATTCGGCCGCGGCCAGCGCCGCGGTCGCGGCCGCCACGCTCTCGACATTGATTGCCATCGTGATGCCGCCGAACGGCGCGACGGGCTCGGCCGGCAGTCGGGCATCGGCGGCCAGATCCGCCCGCGGGAAGAGCCCCAGGTACGACCCAGTCAAACGCAGCCAGCAGATGTCCGGGTTGGACGATTCGGTCACGGCCCAGCCGAGCCGCTCGTAGAACGCTCGGGAGCGCGGCAAGTCGGAGACCCCCAGGGTGACGATGCTCAACCGGGCCGGGACGCTCATTGGCTCGAGGGTAGCCGATCCACACGTTCGGGTCAGCCGGGCGCTGGCAACCCGAGGATGAACGCAGCAGTCCGGTCGAGGACATCCTCGAGGACCGGTTTCAGGCCGTGCCCCAGGCGCGGATAGGTCACCAGCGCACCGCGTTGGAGCGAAAGGACGGCGGTACGGAGGAGGTCGATCCGGGCGAACGGGTCCGATTCGCCGGACAGGAGCAGGACCGGGCAGCCGATGGCCGGCCAATGGGCGACCCGCGGACCCAGCTCCGGCGCACCGGGGCGGTGGAGCGGGTAGGAGAAGCAGACCAGGCCGCGGTAGCCCGCGGACGCTCCGGCCGGTCCGCTGGCAGCGGCCGTCGCCGCCAGGCTGGCCACCCGCCCGCCGTACGAATGACCGCCGACGATCACGTCCGGACCCGGTGGCGCCAGTTCGAGCCAGCGCGGCACGACGTCCTCGGCGCGACGCTTTGGCAGGTCGACCGCGCGGGCCTCGATCCCGCGGGCACGCAACCCGTCCACGAACGGCGACATGCTGGCGGCGTTGCCCGACGCCCCGTGGCCGAGGACGACCTGCAGACCCACCCGCTGACGATAGCGTATGGATGGGCCGTGCGGGGCGGCGAATCGCGCCCTCTGTCCATCCGGCGGGGCCTCGCAAGCGTACCGATTGACGCCGCGGGCTGACCCCGGCACACTATCGCAACACAATGCAATAAGGACCCGTTGCGTGTCGTTTCCCATCCTCGATCTTTCGGCTCCGCTGTTGGCCGTGGTCACCTCGCCGTCGTCGATCGGCTTGCTGATCACGGCCGGCGTGCTCGGCATCCGTCACGGCATCGACTGGGATCACATCGCCGCGATCACCGACATCACCAGCACGACCGCGACGGCCGATGCCGGTGAGGCCGCCCACGGGGAGCAGCATCGCGCGCTGGCGGCGATCACCAGCGGGCACCATCACGATCACGGCGGTCCGAGCGAGCTGCACGCCCACGATCTCGGACCGGGAGCGGCGACGTTGGCAGCGCTGCCGGTCGCGGTCCCGCTTCCAAGCCGCGCCGGGATCGCCGCGGAGCAGCGCCATGCCATCTTCCTGGGGACCCTGTACGCCCTCGGGCATGCCCTCGTCGTCGCGGTTCTCGGTCTGGCGGCACTCTCGTTTGGCGCCCTGCTGCCGGACTGGATCGACCCGATCCTCAGTCGGGTCGTTGGCGCCACCCTCGTCATCCTCGGCCTGTGGGTGTTCCTGTCGCTCTATCAGTACGCCCGATATGGCAGCGAGTTCCACCTGAAGAGCCGCTGGATGCTGGTCTTTCATGGGCTCCGCTACTCGTGGCGCAGGATCCAGGCCAAGCTGCACGGACATGCCCACGTCGAGCCGCTCGAGATGAGCTCCTATGGCGCGCGGACGGCATTCGGGGTCGGGATGATCCATGGCGTGGGCGCGGAGACCGGCACGCAGGTCCTGATCATTGCCGCCGTCGGCGGAGCGGCGGGGGCCGGGCTGGGGATCCCGATGATGGTCGCGTTCATCGTCGGGCTGCTCATCTCGAACACCGTGATCGTGGTGATCTCGGCGACTGGCTTCGTCGCCAGCCAGGCTCGACAGCGGGTCTACGTCGCGTTCGGGATCGCCGCTGGTACGTTCAGCCTGATCGTGGGGATCGTCTTCCTGCTCGGGCTCCAGGAGTCCCTTCCGGAGCTCGACCGGATCTTTGGATCGTTCGGCGGATGAGGGTTGCGACGGGCGATCTGAGCGAGGTCCGGGACCGCCTCCACGAGCGCGGGTTGCGCTGGACGCCGCAGCGGCGGACGCTCATCGAGGTCCTGTCTCGCTCGGATGGGCACGTGACCGGCAGCGAGCTCGTCGAGCGCTGTCGGGCGCTCGATCCGGAGACCACACCGTCAACCGTTTATCGGACCCTCGACGTGCTCGAAGAGCTCGGTCTGGTCCGCCATGGCCACGGGGCCGACGGGCGCGAGGAGTTCCACGTCCTGCCGGCGGTCGAGCACGGCCATCTCCATTGCGCTCGCTGCGGCGTGACGTGGGAGATCGAGGCCGACGAGGCGGCCAGACTGGTCGGCTCGCTCGAGACGAGCCGGGGCTTCGCGGTCGATCTCAGCCACATCACGATCGTCGGGGCCTGCGCCGGCTGTCGGGCGGAGACGGCGCTGGCGTGAGGAGACCGCTCGGATGAAGCTCATCGGTGGCCGCACGGTCTCCGCCGGGACCGTCCCAGCTCCACGCCGGATCGAACCCGGCCCCGGGCAGGAATCGGTCTGGGATTACCCGCGACCACCGCGCGTCGAGG
>ORMF010973208.1_pt1 | contig 27893 bp, 26 predicted proteins | sample 1779871 | NCBI WGS metagenome assembly ORMF01 (sample SAMEA104232316, study PRJEB22302) | groundwater metagenome | biome: forest; feature: aquifer; material: groundwater | place: USA | collected 2011-08-07 | depth 5.4 m | reverse complement strand
ATTCACCGTTCTCCAGAGCGTGGGCAAAATCTGCGCCGGCCCAGTGTGGGGTTGGGTTTCAGACCGCTTTGGCGCGGCAATCGGAGTTCGAGTAGTGGCGTTGGCCATACTGTCAATTCCATTGCTTGCTCTGGCGTCCGGCACGGAGCGCGTATGGACCATCGCCGTCGTTTTTTTCGTCTTGGGGGCAGTCCAGGATGGGCTCTGGATGGTGGGATCGACGGCTCTCTTGGAAGCAGTTGTACCCCAGGATAGGCCGTTTGCCGTCGGCATTTCCAGCGTCTTTGCCACCCCTGCGGCGCTCTACGGCCTGATCGGGGGCCTCATCGCCCAGGCGACTTCGTATCCGGTGGTGTTTGCATGCGCTCTCGTGTTTGCAGCGGCGGGCTTTGCTGCGACGCTTCGGTTGAATACAGAGCGGCCGGCGCCACCGGTCCTAATCGCGTGACCGACAGATCCACGATAGGGAGCACTGCCGTAGGAAGCGCGGCCACTGTTCGGACAATGGTGTCAATAGATGCAATCGCAATAATCGCAAGAGTCAGCGTGGTCTGCGGAAGCGAGGCCGGCGGAATCGTCGCGATCTGCATGGTTGAAGCCGGAAGTTGAGCAAGTCCACTTTGGTTCGACGGCACTACGGTCCGCGCTGTGTCGGGTATCTTAGCCTGGACCGGCGTACGGGTCGCAATCTCGGGATTGATTAACGGCGTATCCACAAATGCAAGCGGTATAACCGGCGTCTCGATAACAGGCTGACCGAGCACAGTCCCCGGCGTGGTTTGGCGCGGAGACGTCTGGGCTGCGGACTTCCTCTGGATGACGGCGGTTCCGCCAACCATGAAGCCCACAATCGCGATTACCATCATCGATCGACTTTGCATCGTTTTTCCTCTCTCGGCATTGTCGTTAGCACTTCCGATCTCATTTGGCAAGTTCATACAGCGCGTGAGCATAGATCTTCGTGGCCCTGATCAAGTTGTCGATGGATATACGCTCATCGGGCTCATGCGCCGGCCCATCCGACCCATCCGGAAAGCCCGCGCCGAAGGCGACCGCGTTTGGCGTCGCCCGCGCATATGTACCCCCTCCCATCGTGTCGGGTTGGGAAGTCACGTCTCCGGTCTCCATCCTATAGACCTCCAGCAACGTCTTGACCGGCTCCTGATCCAGCGGGACGTGCAGAGGAGGACTGTCTGAGTGTTCGGCCAATGTCCAACCGTGTTCGTCGATGGAATATTTGAGACGTGAAAGCAGATCGTCGATTTTCCACGTGACCGGGTATCGGACGTTATAAACGATTTTCACATGGCCTTGGTCCACTTCCAGAATGCCCAGGTTGTTCGTTAGGGGACCGGCAACGTCATCGCGGCCCTGGATTCCGAGACCGATTCCAGCAGGATCGGAGGTCCGATCGATCCACTCCAACCAGGGCTTATCCGCCGGCAGCTCCAGTTCCAGCAAAGCCCTTGCCATGCGCCGAACGGCATTATCCCCGACCTGGGGCGTGCTGCCGTGGGCGGACTTTCCGACGGCGCGGATCCGGATGCTTTGGTCGTCGGCTTCCGTGGATACGTTCTTGTCCCAGTGATTGGACAGTGCCGTGCGGGCGTCGGCGAGGTCCGAAGACTGACCGGTTAGCCTGGCTTCCGCGTAGTCAGGCACCATATTGGTCCGGAGTCCTCCGCGGGCTTCGGCGACGCGAAGTCCGCTCGTCGCCTCCGATGCGAGCTCGACATCCTTTTCCAAGACCAGGTTGGATATTCCCTTTTCTGCGTATATCAGCGGAAAGTGGGCGTCCGGAGTAAATGCGTAAACGGGACGCTCCTGCTTTGCGACTTCCCAATAGTGATGAACGCAGCCGAAACCGCTCTCCTCATCGCAGCCGAAGATGACCCTGACACGCCGGCTCAGCGAGAGGCCGCTCTCCATCAGAGCACGGGCGGCGAAGAGGGCGGCGTAGGTGGGACCCTTGTCATCGGAGGCGCCGCGCGCATAGATATATCCGTCGTCGATCTCCGCACCGAAGGGCAGATGCTGCCACCGGTCACCCTCCGGTACCACGTCCAGGTGGCCCAGCGCCGCGATCATCTCCGTCCCAACTCCAAACTCCGCATGCCCGACGTGACCGTCGAAGTCCTCAACGTGGAAACCGAGCTCCCGGCTGAGGGTTAGCGTATAATCGAGGGCTTCCCGAATGGGGCGCCCATACGGAGCAGTCGGACCGGCCGGCAGTTCTTTTTTGCTGGGAATACGCAGCACCCCCTGCAGCGCTTCGACAATCTCGTCCCGGCGCTGGTCTATGAGGTGGTGGAGGAGGGCTATCTCGTCGCTCAATAAGATGTTCCTGTTTGGTATTCTGCTCCTGCTCCGTATCTCAAGATGGTCGCTGGCAGGACCAGGATTAGAACTAAGATCATGACTTTCTGACGCAAATGAATACTTGCGAGAGTCGATCTTAGGCCTTGCGCGGACATTTCGGGAAGCCGTGGGGGAAAACCTGCCCGACGTACTCGCGATTCGCGAAGTATTGGGAGCTCCACGAATCCGATTGCGGTTGCGGGCACGATCACGAGTATGACTATACCGGATTATGCATATATCGGAATACGCTCGATGTTTCGGTCGACCTGCTCGACGGCCGGCACGCGGTCGATGGAGTCATCCCGATCTGAGGGCAACGTGTCCAGCGAACCTCCCCGGAAGAACTCGCGGCAGAGATCGCCCAGCTTCCGCATGGCCTCGGCTTTTACGGGATCGTCGCCGGATTGTGAGTAAAGGCAGATCTCCAAGAGCGCAACGGCCTCCTCCTGAGTCAGGAAAACGGGCCGGATAGTGGACATCGCGGTACAGCTAGTCATGGCAGTACTTCTCCTCGGCCCGGCGAGCGTCATGGTATGTCGCCAGGCTTACGGTGCCATTATAGGCGCTAATTGCATGCTTCGCTGTGGGGTGGGTTACGGTGGGAGTGTGATGTTTGATACATAAGCTATCCCGTGTTCATAAACTTCCCCTCGAACCTCTCCATCTCTTTTTGAAGGGAGGACAGCATTTCGGAGTCGCCCATGGCATTGGCTTCCGCAATGGCAGTCATGAGGATCTCGTAGCCTTCCACGACGCAGTCCTCGTTTGCCATCTTCCGGGCGCGGGCGGCGATCTTGAAGGCGATGATCTGCTTGTCGGTCGGCATGGAGCTAATGCGACGGCGGTGTGATAGCGGGCGCCAGGTTCCCATTTCGGCTTCGGCGTCCGCGGCCCCGGCCGCCCCGTCTGCGCCGCCGGTGCTGGACCTGTTCGACCGTCTCGGAGCCATCCTGAGAACCGGGTTCTGCTCCATCCAGCTCTGCATCTGTCGCTGGCGCAAACGGCACGACCAATTCCTGCTCGGCCGGTTCCGGCGAATCATCAACCTCGAAGAGCGCGGCAACCTTCACAAACTCTGTCGAGGGTTTTTCATCCGCGATCGGGAAGGGCACTTCGAATTCGACTGGTTCGTCCTCGGTCTCGATGAGCTCGGGTGGCTCCATCCGGGTTACGGCGACAGGCTCCGGTGCGCCTAACTCCGACGGTTTGACCCCACGACGCGTTCGCCTTCGCTCGACACCGGTAAAGCCGATCTTTCTCATCTCATCCGGTGAGCCCGCGTAGAATATTCGTGTGGTGCGTCCCTTTACGAAGGACCGGTGCTCGCTGAGGTCTTCGCCGATCAGCCGTCCTTCGATGACATCATATAATGCACAGCGCGGGGGGACCAGGAAGGTCCGATTTCCGTCCCGGATCGAATGCGTCGTTACCCATCCGTGACCTGCCGTCACATAATCGTCCGGGTATGAGGTGTATAGATGAACCCCGGCGTGGCGGCAGATTCCGCGCAGAAGATCGGCATTCAGGGTCGGCTCACCGCAGAAAAGCGAAGTCCAGCCGCTCATTTGCCGCAGCGCGACAGACGGAAGTCCTGACTGCTGGTACTCCGCAAGAACCGTGAGTCCTGGCTCGTCGTCTTCGACATAATACGAAGGATTGAGCCGTTCGCGTAAACCCAGGTCTCTCGTGGGCAGACGGTCGGTGATCGCGTGGCGAGTGTCCACAATCCGCGAACCGGTCTCCGAACTCCAAGATTGAGGGCGCAGGGCAATCCCTATGACTTCGTGGGCGCCCTCTTCCGGCTCTCCCCGTTCATCACAGACTCCGATTGCGTACATCCAGACGAGCGTTTTACCATTGGTATGCAGCTTGTCGCGAATGGCGAGCTTCTGCTCCGCTGGAAGCCGGTATGGGTTGAGAAACAGATAGACCTTTGCATCGGTTGGAAATGCCTTCGAGGTAACGTCGCTCTGCAGGTAATAACCAACCGAAGCCCCGCAGCGCGCGATGGCCTCGCGCTGATCCTCCAGCAGCCGTTTCAGGAACTGCGGGCCGCGTTGTACGTGGAACAGACTTCGTTCGTCGATGAGAACGACGACCTCGGGTGACTGCACTTTCCTCCCTTTGATGAACTGATCGTAGCGGCCCACGAATTGCCCAATTCCATCCCAAACATCCGGGCCGTCAAGCCAACCTTCTCCCCAGAGGTCCATCCATTCAATTCCGCTTTGGTGAGCGAGAGAAGCGCCCATGGCACGAAGGTGCACCTGTTCCGTGTCATGGTGGTTGTCGAGGCGCGGATTGAAGTCGTCCGGAGAAGGCTCCGCAGGCGCCAGATGGGTCTTCGTATCGTCCTCGGATATCCATAACTTGCCGTGCAGCGGCATCGAATCGACCGGCGAAGGCAGAGATCCTGCCTGTCCGGGTCTCCGGTCCCTGTAAGACGGCGGCCCGCAGATGAGATCGACTGTTGGCGCATTTAGGATTCGGCCCAAAGCGAGATGGCCGGAAAAGGTGTGGTGGAACTCAAAAGTGTAGCCGTAGCAGACGGAAACCAGCGCCCGGTTGCGCGTGGATTGCTTTACGACCTTCGACAGCGAGATGAGGCGATCGGCCGTGATATCCGACGTATATTCGACGAAATCGATCCACCGTCGCTCCTTCCGCGGCTCGTAGAACGTCCGGTCCGAGCGCTGTACGTCGGGCAGGGTGGGAATCTCCGCGGTGTGGAACTGCACGTCGCCATCGTACCAGGCAGCACGCAAGGAGACGGCGCTGTTCTTGTACTTTGTGCGCAGCCATTCGCGGAACGCTTCGCGATTTGCAAGCGACCGGTCGAATCCGTTTTCCGCCGGATTGAACCACTCCCCGCGCTCGAGATGGTAGCCCATCACCCGGTCCCCGATGTTCGTCCGCTGGATGTGCTCGATCACCAATGCGAGGGCGTGCTCAGCGTCGGTCCAGAAACGGTTGGATGCTATGGAAGGATCGGCGCTCTTGCCGTCCGCGTAGTGGGTCACCTCATGAGGGTACTGGCGCATCCATCCCGGCGCCGGAACGAAGACCAGTCGGGGCATGACGTAGCCGGTGGTGTCGGCAGCCAGGACCGCGCTCAATCGGGAGTCCAGCGTTTCGAAAAGTTCATCATCGGGCGGGAGCGGACAGGGGACTTCGATCAACGTCGAGTGGAGGTGAACGCCATTAGACGCTGCGCCGCGGATTTCGCTCGCCACGCGCCTGGCTTCCTTTTCCCCTTCGACATTGCCGAAAAAGAAGACGGGAGTCCTCACTTCGCCGTTAATGTGAAGCTCGACCTGTCCTCTCCGTGTTAAGACGCGCGCGCCGACACGAAGGTCTTCCGGGGGTTCAGGGGGTCTTCGCGGCGCTCGGCGAGGACGGGGTTCGGCTCCCGCCGGTCCTGTCGCGGCCGGTGCGGCGGACGGTTGGACAAAAGCCTCGACAGGCGACTCCGCGCCGCGAGGCCTTCTCCCTCCTCTCCGTCTCATGGCACTTGGCGGGACAACAGGGGTGACCGGCGCTTCGATCGCAGCCTGCTCCGGTTCTGCTATTGTCCGCCGTTGGCGGCGTCCGCCGCGGCGCGAACGAGAGGATGGTATCGTGACGGCTGCAGCTACGGTCTTCTCTGTCGATCCGGAAACCGCCTCAAAGGTCGGAGTTACTCCCGGTTGTTTCTTATCGTCCTTTTGCCTACTGGGTCTGCGACTCCTTTGGATTCGTGCGGGCGATTCCGCGTCTGTTGCGAGCTCCAAAGGAGCGGCGTCAGCCGCCGTGGTCACGGCGGCTTGGGGGGCAGTTTGCTTCGTCGCTCCGCGTTTGCGGCCGGCTCTGCGGCTGCGTGGCGAAGCAGCTGCCGGCTGCAGGGCCAGCGTGGGGATCTCCGCTGGCGGGTCCTTTGGCGCTGGACGATTTTGAGAGGCGGTTTCTACGGATGCGTCGACCTTCTTGACCGCCGTTCCGCGGCCGGTCGATCGCTTGGGTTTCTCGTAGATCGGGCTTACTTCGAGATGCTCTACGATTTGCACCGGATTTTGGACCGGCGGCGCATCACTTTGTGTTATCTTACGAGTGCGGTTCGACCGTGGAGCGGCGTTTGTGCGCCGGGGCGTTGTAACCGACCCCGGCGATGTGCCGGGTGGAGCACTGTCCACCAGCGGAGTCCCCAAGTCTTGCGGGACGGGGTCCGCCGCGGACCTTGCTTTCTTCATTTTTGACTCCTGGATTCATCGTGCGCGCGGGCCCCGGTCACGTGGGCGGCTCAAGCTGCGCAAATTAATATGCAATGCTCACGACCGATTTCCGGCGCGCGGCGTTCGAGCTCTTCGGGAAGCCCAAAGGCGAGCCGCGAACGGGCCGGAATAGAGTCGTGTCTGGAGATCAGAATCGGCTCCAGGGCGCGCCACCGGCTGCAGCGGTGTCACAGCTTCAATGCGGGTGCGCAAACCTCGACGCAGTCTTTGCGTATCTCAAATGGAGTCCGGGGTTCAAATCCGTAAGACGTGTCTATTATACTGTTTGTGAATCATCATCGTCAAATGTGCGCTTGTTTAATAAGATTATCATCACGACCAAGAGCGTCATACAGTCTCATCGAGTGTTGCTCTAAGCCTGCTATCCAGTGAACTGAGATCAGAGAAACAGCGGTGACAAAAGAGTTGCGGAATTCGAATGTCAAGCTGGGGCGCAAGCCTATCCTCAGCCCGACTAAGTTTGCCACCTACATCGAGTGTGCACTCAAATATCGCTACGTGTACGTCGATAAGATCGGGCGTTTCTTTCTTCGGGCAAGGCCGGGGTACAGCTTCGGCTCGACTCTCCATCAGGCTCTGAGGGCGTTTCATCAGGATGCGCTTGATGAGGAGCAGTTGGTGGAAAAACTTGACAGCAGCTGGATTTCGTCCGGATATTCGTCACCGGACGAAGAGGTTGAACATCGTGCGGCGGGCGAGGAGATGCTGCGGAGCTACGCAGCTGCCGCATTGACGCGGGGAGAACATGAGAGAGAGACGATCTGGACCGAGAAGTCGTTCCGAACAGATCTTGGGCCATTCATTCTTACCGGACGAATGGATAGGGTCGATCGGTATCCCGATGGCGCCCTCGAAGTGATCGATTACAAAAGCGGCCGGTTGGAAACGACGGAGGAGGAGGTAGCCGCGGACTTATCGATGGGGATTTATCAGCTAATCCTGCGGAAGACCTGTCCTGGCGCGCGCGTATTCGCCACAATCTACTGCCTTAAGACGGGAGCTCGAGCCAGTGCGGAAATGGGTGACGCCCGGGCGGCGGAGTTCGAATCGGATATTCTCGCTCTCGGAAACGAGATCATCAGCAGAGATTACGAGAATCTCGAACCGGTGCGGATCGAGGCGTGCGATGAATGCGATTTCCTGCGAAAATGCGAGCGGTTTTGGCGTTACAGGGAGCGCGCTGAACGTCTTGATTAGAGATCGATCTTCTCGCTCTTTTGTACGTCCGATTTGTTTGTCTGTTCAGAATGGCCCGCAACCGCCTCGTCCGCGTTACGTCCGCGTCGGCGCGGCCTCGTCGCCCCCTGGGATTCTTGTGAATGCGTTGTGCCCGTCGAAGTCTCGCCGCCATTGCCGCGTATCCGGTGACGGCGATCGCCCTGACGCTCGACGCTTTCCGTCGGTGAGATTTCCGAGCGGTCGCGGACGGTGGCGTCGCCGTTGTCATTTCGGTTCTTCGCCGCATCATCGCGCCCCGTAGTCCCATTCGGATCGGCGATTGGATCCGTTTGTTCTTGTCGCTGAGTTATCGGCGTGTCTGGCTCGAGCGTTAGTGAGACGTCTGGGCCGGGCGCTTTTCGTTGAGTTTTTTGAATGTGGGCCCGTTCTTGTGGAGCGCTGGAATGTGCGGGAGCCGGCGGAATTGGGGCAGAGACCGATCGAGTTCCGTTTTCATTCGACGTGCTGCCTCTGGCAGCATTGATCAGCGGTGAGAGCACCAGCATACCGAACGTGAAGGATGCAACCGCTAGAAAAGCCCAAAAGCCGAATCCCTTCAGCAGTCTCCACCGGTCATCGCGATGTCCGCGCCGATTGTTTGAATAGGTCGTTCTCTCGCTCATTAACGTTGATGATCCTCCTTACTTCTGCTGCGAGTCTACTGGGGTGAATGTCCGTTTGTCAAGAGATGCAAATAAAAGGACAGCGCTGACGCCGGCCGTCGATGCTCCCAGCAAGAACGGCGCGGCGGCAGACACGTGCGAATACAGAATCCCCGCCACAAGGCTTGCCGGCAGTGCGGCTATTCCTACCAACATGTGAAACGCGCCGATTTCCGTTGCCCGACGAGAGGGATGCGAAAGATCGGACGCCAGCGCCCGCTGGACACCCTGTGTCAAGGTGTAATAAAGCCCGTAAGCAATGAAGAGCAGCCATGCTGCGGACGCTCCGTCTAGTGCACCGAATCCGAGATAGACGATCGCGAAAACGGTATACCCGGCAATGATGAGCGGCCTTCTTCCAATACGGTCGGATAGACTGCCCACCCAATATCCAAGGGATACTTCCAGAATGTTAAAGGCTGCATATAGAAGGAGTACCTGGTCCGCGTGGACACCCATTCCACGCGCCTTCAACAGCAGGAAGGCGTCCGACGAGTTGCCGATGCTGAATAGTCCGACGATCAGCAGGTATCGGCGGTATTGTGGGCTCAAACTGCGCCAGCTTGGCAGGGACGGCCGGGTCGTTGTGGCAGCGGGCGTGGTCGATTGCGGTCTAGCTACGTGCTCTCGAACGCCACCCATGAGAACCAGGACGGAAATAAGTCCCGGAACAAACGCGATCATGTATAGGACACGAAGCACCTCCGGATGGCGGGTCAGATGGTCGGGCGAAAAGTGCAGCAGGAAGAGATACCCTGTCAGCGGTCCGACCACCGCCCCGACCGTATCCATGCTGCGGTGGTATCCAAAGGCGCGACCCCTCTGTTCCGGCTGAGAATTCTCGGTGATGAGCGCGTCTCGCGGCGCGGATCGAAGCCCTTTGCCGACACGATCCAGAAAGCGCGCCGCCAGAACATATCCCCATGCCGTCGACGCACCCATGATTGGCTTTGCCACGGCGCCCAGGGCATACCCGGCAAGGGTAAGCGGCTTTCTGCGGCCCAGGCGGTCCGAGAGCCAGCCGGAATAGAGCTTTAGCAGACTGGCGGTGCTCTCCGCGATACCTTCGATCACGCCCAGGGACCAGACAGGCGCGCCAAGGACTGCCGTGAGAAAGATAGGCGTGATGGGATAGACCATCTCACTTGAGAAATCGGTGAACAGGCTGACGATCCCAAGCGCACGGACTGTTGGGCTGAGGGGTGCTTTGGTGGGCATAAATCAGTGGAACGAGCGTGAAATGAGGATATAGAAATGGGGAAATGGGGAAATGATACTTCCGAGGCTGCGTCTCTCCCTAGTCCCTCATTTCCGTTCACTTCCTCCGAATTCGTGGTGCATTACCGCACACGAGACCCTGACGGGACCGTCGTCTCCGGCTGCAGGATGATCGCCTGGCCATCAACGTCGGCGGCAAGGAGCATTCCCTGCGACTCGATGCCACGCATCTTGCGCGGCGCCAGGTTGGCGACTACGACGATCTGCTTGCCGACCAGCTCGTCCGGCTGATACATCTCGGCAATGCCCGCCAGGATCGTCCGCGTCTCTCCGCCCAGGTCGACCGTCAACTTCAGCAGCTTGTCTGCGTTCGGCACCGGATCCGCGGCGATAATATTCGCCACACGGAGGTCGACCTTCATAAAATCGTCGAAGGAAATCTGTGCCGGTACCTCCGGGGTAACGCGGGCGGGTGCGGGTTGGTTCGTTTTCTCGTCGCTCACGGGTTTCCTCTCTGTACGGTCCGTTTCAAGCTCGCTTGGCTGTTGTGGTTGGTCTTCGATCTGGATTCGCGGAAACAGCGGCTGTGGCGGCGGTACCGGTGATCCAGGCTGAAGCAATCCCCATGTCACTGCGTCTGCCCAGCTCGCATCGTCGGTCATGTCACCGACCTGGCGCCGAAGAGTTTCAGCAGCAATGGGCATGATCGGTGAGACCAGTACCGCGGTAATTCGAACCGCTTCCAGGCAGGTGTATAAAATGTCGCCCAGTCTATCCGTCTCGCCCGCCTTTGCCAGTTTCCACGGTGCATTTTCTTCGATGTAGCGATTCATCTGACCGACCAGCCGCCACACGGCCTCCAGAGCGGAGTTAAACCTGAACTCTTTCAGCGCACGCGCGTATTCATCCGTCACCTCATGGGCAAGATGCGCGACTTCCGAATCCGAACTTGTCGGCTGAGGCACGATACCGTCGAAGTATCGTACGACCATGTTCACAGACCGGTTGCAGAGGTTTCCGAGATCGTTTGCAAGATCCGTGTTATATCTCCTGATGAAACTGTCGCGCGAAAACTCGCTGTCGCCGTGAAACTGCATCTCGCGTAAGAGCAGGTATCTCAGCGCGTCTGATGCGAGGTCAAGAGACGCCCCCGATAAGTCCGCAATTTCCTGTGCAAATTCAGTCGGATGCGGGAGTCCACCGGTCCGCTTTCCCTCCTTCTTGCCTTCCGCATCGACCCACCAGCCGTGCGCGTAGACGGTCTTGGGAAGCGGCAGATCGAGCGCCATCAGCATTGCGGGCCAAAGCGTCGCGTGAAACCGGACGAAAATCTCTTTGCCCACAAGATGTACGTCAGCAGGCCATAGCTCGCGATACCTTGCTTTGTCGTGGGGCCAGCCGGTCGCGCCGAGATAGTTGATCAGGGCATCGAACCAGACATAGATCACTTTCTCAGACTCGCCCGGAACCTCAATCCCCCAACCACCGTTCGTGCGCGTTACGCTCATGTCCCGCAAGCCCTGCTGAATAAAGCTGACAACTTCGTTCCGTCGGAATTCGGGCTGCAGGAATTCGGGATTCTGCTCAATGTGCTTAATGAGTCGGTCGCCGTATGCGGAGAGACGAAAGAAGTAGTTCTCCTCTTTCACTCGCTCCAGCGGTTTTCGGCATTCGGCATTCGGGCATTGCCGGTCGTCTCCGACATCGCTGTCGCGGAAAAAGGTCTCGTCGGAGACGCAGTACCAGCCTTCGTATAGGTCTTTGTATACGTCCCCCGATCGACGAAGGCGGTTGAAGAATTCCTGGACGACCTCGACGTGTCGGGGCTCGGTTGTCCTTATGAAGTCGTCGTACTCTATGTGGAGCTCGCGCCAGGTCGATTGGAAGTCTTCGGCCAAACTATCTACGAATTCCTGTGTCGGCACTCCGGCGCTCTGCGCCGCCTCCAACACCTTGGTCGCCTGTTCGTCCGTTCCCGTCAAAAACCAGGTCTTTTCACCGCGCAACCGGTGGTACCGCGACAGCACATCGCAGCAGACGGTCGTCAACGCGGAACCGATGTGCGGCCGGCCGTTTACGTAATAAATGGGGGTGGTGATATAGTACTTTTTCGTTGCCGTGGTCCTTCGACTGCCTTCGGACACATTGTGATCCACGAGGCATGTAGAAGAATACCACAGGCGCCTGACGGAACTGGGGATTAGAGGAGCAGGCGGCCTATTAGCCGCTATTTAGGAGACGATGAAGCGGCGTAAAGATCGCGCGTTGAGGGCGCTGAAGGAGTAGCCGGTAAATCCGAGACGTCAGAGGACAATGAGGAATTAGGAGTCACAGCTGCCGGCAGTTGCGCGAACCGCTTGTATTGCGCTAGCATTCCGAGGCCATAGATTCCGGCGTAGATCAAGACCGCTGCCCGAAGGTATATCCGCATACGCTTGCGGTCCATCACACGGCGCAGGTCGATGATGTACATCGGCAAAAGCACTGCCAGCTTTAGAGCAAAGAACCACACCCAACCCTTTTCGATGTAAAACCTTACGACCGGGTTTCCTTCCACGGCCAAACCGGACTCAATTAGCCAAAGTGTCGTGGAGCAATCGATCAGAGCGATGAGGGTAAGGCTGATCGTCTCCGGTGAAATACCCCTGCGTTCGGGTGATTCCATGGGGCGTTCGCTCCATTTCTAGCGTGAGATGCCGGTTGCGACATCAGCCGCACGTATGATCGGCCGCGGACCAGCATTGAGGCGGCACAGTGATCGCGACCTGCCACCCGGACCGACAGTTTAAACCGACGCCATTAGGAACCTACTGGGAGTCGATCCCAGGTGCGAAAACCCCGTGTCCGGTCGCGGTGCAGTTTACGATGAGACCACCGGCCGGAACAGTGGTGCCGTTATTGGCTGTATCGCTGCCGGAAGAAAGGGTAACTGAATAGGTTCCGCCGCTGGGGCAGCTGGATTGGATAACGCCGATATTGTTCGATAGATTCGACAGGTTGGTGGTGTACACGTGCGGAGCGTTTGAAGTCTTAAACGCGGCTTCCGCGTTGGAGATGGTCTGCATATTGGCGCGGCACGTTTTCACTTCGGAGTCGTTGACCGCCGCCAGATAAAGCGGCAAGGCTACCGCCATCAATATCGCAAGGATCAGGATGACAATCAACAGTTCGATCAGTGTAAATGCCTGACGTCCCGTATTGCGTTTCATATGCACCTCTTAGCTCCTCCGCGGCGAACCATCCGGCTCGTTGGTTACGTCTTTACGCGGGTTAAGGCTCAATACCGAGCTGAGACTCGTTTCCCACGTTTTTGTGCCGTCTTGAAGCCAAAAGCGTACTGGCATTAGTACGGGGTTTTCATTGATCACGTGCAAAATCTGCAATTATGACCGGCGAGGTGGCTGCGTAACTTAGGGGAGTACATGGAGTCGGCGGGCGGTATCTGCTCCGCCTGCCGTATGAACAGCTTAGGCGGGAATTGGCATTCCCATCTGCTTATATACGTCTTCGATCCGTTTCTTTTCCGCCGCCGCACCGGGATGTTTGGGATTGAGGGCAAGCGCCTTTCGGAATAGGCGGAGTGCTGGGCGGTATTTCGCTCTTGGCACCGTTATAACCGTTGAATTCTCGAATGCGTATCCCGCCTTGTAGTACGCCTCCGCTGCATGCTCCCGCAGTTTCGCGTCCTTCGGCTTGGCCTTCGATGCCTTTTCGGCCTTTACAGCAGCCGCTTCCAGTTTTGTCGCTTGCGGATCGGTCTCCACGCCCTTTCCTTGGCCACCGGCGAACGGCGGCTTGAACCCGGGCTTGGGCTTCTGGGCATTTATGGGTTGGCCAACGATTGCAAGTGTCGCGGTTGCGACAAGCGCGACGACGGTCTTCATGGGATTCTCCTCCGTTACCAATGTCAGATTTCAGGGAAGCTCAACTGTCACGCAGTTTCTACTATGCAGCTCTCGGGCATGATGAAGCAATTTCGATATTTCAATTTCGAAGTTTCACCTCATTCCTTGGCGCGCCGTCTTTCACCTCTAAGTGGTTCGGCACCGAGAGTAGATCCTTGCCTGTCATGACTATACGACTGGTTCGTGCTCCCGTCACACGCAAGTAGGTAAAAGCAAAGCCACTTATCGAGCTTTCATGGATGGTCGCGACACGCGTATTATTCAGCCAGATCACCGGGATGCGCAGCCAGTTCAACCCTGTGGTGAGGCCTTGAATATCGACGAAGAGGCCATCATCGACCACAAGCGCAGGTCGCATCTCAGGTTCCCGCTCTTCTCCGCGCACCCTGAAGTTTGTAAGTTTGAGCTCCTCTACGTGCCGAGCATAAAGCCCATAGGCCGGCAGAACTCCGAACATTTTACTTTCCGGATATTTGTCCGGCATTTCCGGCACATTCAATCCAATTGGTATATTCTGCCCACCTGACATGAAAATCTGAATATCGCTCAAGCTCACCCGATGAACGGGACTGCCGGGGATGCCTGTGATTGAACATGTCATCGTGGCCCCCGTCGCGGCGAGATGCGATATGGAGACATTGCGAATATCGCCAGGTTTAGGAGGGCTTAGTCCCCTGCCGCGATTCCCTAGCCGAATGAAGAGCGGATTGAAAACGTCGTGCATGGTGAGGTTAGACGCCACCAGCCCGTCGATAACAGCGCCGTCCACGGATTCAATGGCCAATCCCGAGCTGCCGCGACTGTTCGGCATTATATACATTGCGCAATTGTTAATTGCTATGTTTGTGAAGTCGCCGCTGCTCTCTGTGCCCAGCTTTATGCAGTTTGCGGCGCTGCTCAGAATGCAGTTGGTTATAGTTACATGCTCGGTGGGCTTTCGGACGCCAAGGGCCAAGCTGGCTTTGAGGCAGATCGCGTCGTCACGCGACTCGACCGAGCAATTGGATATTCGAACACGCTGCGAGCAATCCGGATCGATTCCGTCCGAATAGGCATTGCGTATTGTGACATTGTCTACGGTCACATACTCGCAGCCCAGGACGCTGATACAGTAATTCGGGGCATTTTCGATCTTGATGTCACGGATAGTAATGTCTCGGCAATTCTTTAACGCAATCGGTTTGGGACCTCCGCGTCTGCTGCGATTACCGTCGATCATTCCATGACCCGTAATCGAGACGTTTCGAACGTTGTCTCCCGCTACAAGTGCGAAATGGGAGTAGGTCGTCTCGTCGTCCGCGAATGAGTTGTAGTCTAGCTTCTCGTTCGCGTCAAAATCCTCTTTGTCGCCGCTTGTTTTGAGAACCGCGCCGGGAGCGAGGTGTAAGCCAATGTTGTCCCGCAAATGGATCGTACCACTTAAGTACGTCCCGGCCGGAATGAAGACCGTGCCTCCGCCTTGCCTGGCAGCCGCGGAGACGGCAGCCTCTATCGCCCGAGTCTCTTTCGTCCGCCCGTTTCCCACTGCTCCGAAATCGCGGACATTGAATGTATCCGGGTTCTTATCCTGCGAATGGATAAGGGCGACGACAAGAGCGACTCCAATCAATCCTGGACGCATTATGGTCATAAGCAGACGACCCGAAATTCAATCCTCGGACGGCGGTGGACCCTGGTCGGCGAGGTCCGATAGCTCCTCCTCGGTCGGTGCACTCTGCTGGAGGATTGCCCGGGCAGCCGCTTCGTCACGTGCTGCAACCACCACCTCGCGCTCGATCGGCTCATCTGCCGATGTGTCGACATTCCAAACGTAAGGGCCGGGTGGCTGCACATAGGACTCGATCCCCTCCGCTTTCAGAGTTGCTTGCGCGATCGTCGCTTCGGTCACGCTCGCGGCATTTAGAACGATCACCGGCGGGCCGGCGAATTCGGGCGGCAGAACCGCTACCAGTGCTGCGCCACAATCGATGCAAGTTCCTACTCCGGCATCATACTCGGTGCGACAATGTGGACACCAGGCCATTTCCATTCTCCTTTGGAACGTCTTCCGATGCGCTCGCTGACAGAACTTCGACCCCAGCGCTCAAGGGCAAACCGAATGCAATCTGGAATAGATCTCGGCTGTTTTCCACACCCCATATTTCCAGCTGGCAGTCACCCTCCGCAAACAACGTCATCTGAATACGACTCGGCTTGCGAATGCGTTCCAGCCGCACCGATTTGACGAGCGCCAGGTGGCTCCGATCTAGACCTTCCGCAACTCGAAGAATTGCTGAAAGGGCCGTGATCAACCGCCTCTCGCCTCCAGTCAGCGCCTGAAGGTTACCGTGTCGTTTCTTGGGAATCGACTTGCGATGGTAGAGCGCAACATTTGCGATGATCGCGATTTCCGAATCGTTGAAGCCCAGGAGATCGGAATGCCGCACAAGGTAATAGGCGTGCCGTTGATGATTCGAATGCGATAGGAATGTCCCAATATCATGCGTAAGAGCCGCGTACGTGAGAAGCTCGCGCTCGCGGTGGCCGTACGGATGCCGGCCGAGCCTGGCCAGCTCATCGAAAATCATAGCCGATAGAGTGGCAATGTGTCGTGCATGCGCCTCGTCGAAACCGCACGTGCGGGCAAGCTGAAGAATACTCCGCAGTCGAACCGGAGTCGCCTCGTACGTTTCCCGCGCGGAATCCTCACGCATGAGAGCGTCGATAATGATTCCGTAGCGCAGGCCAAGATCGCTGACATGGATCTGCTCCGCGTGTACGTCTTCGAGCAGCGTAAGAAGTACCGCCGCGCCGCCTATCACAATGTCCGCGCGCTCGGGATCCAGTCCGGGAGTCTTTCTTCGCTCAGAGAGCGGCAAGCGGCACAGTATTTGGACCGTTTCCTGCAGAGCGCTCACCTTTAGCGAATAGTTTCGCAGAGTAGTCGGCGCTTCACCCAGCCGCCGCGCGGTCACGTCCGCAAGGTTGGTAATGGTTCCCGCGCTGCCGTACACCAGGTCAAACTTCCTCTCGAGGGCATGGCGTGTCGATTGGCTGGAGAGTGCGCGAGCATGAGCTTTCATTTGCTGAAACTGCGCGGGAGAAACGGCGCTTGTATGGTTGGGCAGAAACCTGTTAGTAAGCCGGATCGCGCCCAGTTTCAGACTGTCCAACGAGTGGAACTGATGCGCGTCGCCGATAATGAGCTCGGTGCTGCCTCCGCCGATGTCGATAAACAGCGCTCTCGACTCTCCGATCGATGCGCCATTAACCACACCCAGGTAGATCAGTCGCGCCTCTTCCGGTCCTGAGATTACACGGACGTCCAGGTCTGCCTCTTCACGCACCCTTTCCACGAACTCGTGCTGGTTCTCAGCTTCGCGCACAGCAGACGTCGCCAGTGCGATTATCTCATCTGCTCCAAAACCTCGCGCCATGTCCGCGAACCGCGCGCAAACCAGAGCGCCGCGTTCGATAGCAGCAGCCGTCATTCGATTGGTCGCGAACTCACCTTCACCTAGCCGCACCATCTCTTTCTGCTGCGTCAGCGTGCTCAGCGAATGGTCCGGCTCTACCCTTACCACTTCCAGCCGGATGGAGTTGGTACCGATATCGAGCGCGGCGATAACGCGGGGCGAATTCTTGCGTTTGGCACGCGTGGTGCGAGAAGGGGCCTGGTGGTCCGGAATCCTCAAGGACCTCTCCGGGAATTTCGGGATGCTGTCTTGCCGGCCAGCTTAACTCTTGCCGGATTGGATCCTCTTCTGTGTCTTTCGTCTGCGTGCTCTTAACTCGGCAGCGATGCGGCCCTGGGCCTTTCGTTTGGAGGCGCTTGCGGCGCGACTGATGGCGGTTTCGATCTTGTTCAGCTGCGCCTTTGCTTTCTCTGCCATGTCGTCCGCGCCGGAGCTCGCTATGAGGCGATCCGTGAGTGCAACGACCTTTGCAACCTGCCGCGCAAGGCTGCGTCGAAAAGCAGACGCCTCCTTCGATCTTAGAAGATCAGAAGCGGACTGCGCCACACGACGGGCAAGAGCCGCTACTTCGTTTTCCGGTTCGGTCGCTCTTCGCGTCCGCGCGGGTTTTGCTGTCGGCGTCGTGACGACCCTTCGAGTGCGAGTCGGGGCCGCCCCAACCGTTCGACGGCGGCGCACCGGAGCGCGCGTGGAAGTCGGCGGAGTGTGGGCGAAATTCTTGGCGTAATCCACCAGCTGCTGGGCTTTCTGTGCGCTAATTCCCGGTATCGCCGCAATCTGTTCGACCGTCGCGTTCCTAAGCGCATCCAGGTCCGGGAATCCGGCTTTTCGCAATGAACGGGCGCGAACAATGCCGACCCCAGGCACGGACTCCAGTGATATGTCGGTCGTACTTTGTGCGGCTCTACGTGGCATTTGCTTCTCCCTTTTATTCGATTACTTTCTCGCCGGCAATCCGTCCGATCTGCGAGCTCAGCTCTTCAAATATGGTCTCCGGTTCGCGATTGGCGTCCACGGTTACGAATCCGTACTCCTCGGACATTCGCTCGAACTGCTGCATCAGGCGAGTCTGGTACTCGCAAAAGCTGTCGTATAGATCGTCCGCCAGGCCCAGATCCAGACCCGACTCCCAGTAGTTAAATCCTCGTCCCTTTACCACGCGCTCGATGAGCTTATCGAGCCCGACTTTCAGGTATAGCACCAGGTCCGGTACGAGCGCGAAGCCGTATACTCCCCGGACCCAGGCCGGATCGGCGCCCCGCACCACGTCTCTCGCGCATATCGAGTAGAAGTATCGGTCCGAGAGTACGTAAAATCCCGCGCGCAGAGCTGGGATGATCTGGTTTTCCAGCCGGTCCGCGAAGTCCGTAGCATAAAACAAGCTTAGCGTGGTCCGGCTCAGAGTGTGACCCTGCTTGGCCGCATCAAGGCCGGGCTGTGTGAGCGGCGATCGGTTCAGACCCGTATTCGAAACGGCGTGACCCCGTTCCTCCAGCCAGATGCGCAGTAGCTCGATCTGCGTTGAGCGGCCGACACTGTCCGTACCCTCAATGACGATCAGTTTGCCGGGCAAATTGCCGAGACGAAGATAGGGGAAACCCTCGCCATAGAAGCGGGCCGCACTCATTGAGCGTGCGCACCGGCGGAGTGGTTTGGTACGGTGTATCGGCGGAGGTCTGTGGCCGCCTGCAGTGTCTCCTGGGTGATCCGTCGCATCTGCCGCTGCTGCTGCTCTATGGGCTTGCTGCCGTCCAGGACGGTGAATCCAAATTCTTCCGCCATGGAGTCGTATTCCGCAATAATCCTCCCCTGGAAGATTGTAAAACTCTCCGCAATATCGTTTGAAAGCTCCAGATCCATACCGGCTTCATAGTATTTGATCCTGGCACGGGCGGAGAGTATTCGCTCGACGGAGACTTCAAGCGGCACACGGAAATAGAACGTAAGATCGGGCTTGACTGCGAAGTCGTAGAGGTTACGCGCCCATTTGCGGCTCACACCACGCACCACGTCGCGTGCAAACGCCGTGTAGGCATACCGATCGGCAAGCACAATGACTCCCGCTTTCAGAAGCGGGATTATGCGGTTCTCAAACCGGTTTGCAAAATCCGTGGCGTGGATGAGACTGAAGGTAGTCGGCGTCAAGATCTGGCGCTTCTTACCCATCTTGGTAGTGCTTTTGACCAGGTCAGAAGAGTTCCACTCGCTGAAAAAAACGCTGTACCCCTGCAGCGTGAGCCATTTGTGCAGGAGATCAAGCTGGGTCGATTTGCCCGAGCCGTCGATCCCTTCGACCACGATCAGCCGTCCAGGGTAGTCGTGCGTTTTCAACAGTCGCTTCCGTAAAGTCTTGAATATCAGCACTTTATGCACGGACGTACGGTTATCCTGCGATATACCTCGTTTTTGGGTTTGAGGTTCCACAGGTATGCTCATATGGAACAGGACGAAAGGGCGAGCATTGATACGCGTACTTTTTGTTTGTCTCGGCAATATCTGCCGGTCGCCCATGGCTGAAGCGGTATTTCGCCATCTGGTCGAGAAAGCCGGATTGGAAGGCGAAATCGAGGCGGATTCAGCCGGCACCGGTAAATGGCATCTGGGTGAGAGGCCCCACACGGGGACGCGAAGCATACTTCAATCGCACGGCATCGATTACGATCACCGCGCCCGACTTTTGACGCTGCAAGATCTAAATCGGTTCGACTATGTCGTAACCATGGACGGCCATAATCTTCGAGATGTCAGTGCCCTCGGATCGGGTCGGGCGAAGATCGTGCCTCTGATGTCCTACGCGCCAGAGGCTGAATTCACGGAGGTGCCGGATCCATACTACGACGGCCGCTTCGAGCTGGTACACGAGTTGGTGACTAAAGCATCGAAGGGCTTGCTTGCGGATATCCGCCGGGAGCACGGGCTATGAGCATTCTGCCGGGGATGCTTTGTGTATCCCTGGAAGAAAATGGAATCCGGCGTAATTATACGAGCTTGGTTGAGCCGGTCGGTGGCGGCATGGTGGCGGAAGCTGCGAGAATCAGCACGCCGTCGGGACCGATATTCGTTAAGTGGAAAGAAAATGCTCCACCCCGGTTCTTTGAATGCGAAGCGGACGGCCTAAACCGCTTGCGCGCTGCCGGACCATTGATGGTGCCAGAGGTTATCGCGTGGGACGATTTCAATGATGACGCGCAGGCTCGAGGTTGGGTCTCATTTCTTGCACTAGAATGGATTGAGGCAGAGCCGCCCACTGACTCGAAACGATTCAGCAATCGATTTGCCGTCGGACTTACACAAATGCATCGCCAGTGCGCCGCGCCAAACGGCCAATTCGGCCTGGAGGTCTCCAACTATCTCGGGAGCCAGCCGGAGGATAACGCCTGGTGCTCTTCTTGGGCCGAGTTTTATCGCGAACGCCGGGTTCTGCCGCAAATCCGGCGTGCAAGGAAAGAGGGCCGGCTTCCGGCCTATCGCGAACAACTGTTGATGACTGTCGTGAATAAGATGGACGATCTGTTGGAAGGCCTTGAATCGCGCCCGTGCCTGGTCCACGGCGACCTCTGGAGCGGGAACTTCATCGCGTGTACAGATGAGCCGGTATTGATAGACCCGGCTGTCTATTACGCCGAGCGCGAAGTCGAATTGGCTTTTATCGAGCTATTCGGCGGTTTTCCGGCGGGTTTCATGGAGGCGTACAACGAATCGTATCCCCTCGATTCCGGATACGAATACCGTCGGTCGCTGCATCAGCTCTATCCGCTGCTAATACATCTGAACCATTTCGGGGAGACTTATGGTCCGGCCGTGGATCAGGCCTGTCGCTCCTATCTCGGCTGATCGTGCAGGATTAGGGTCGACCTGCAGGGTATATAGCTGCACTCAATTCCAATGGTCAAGATGGCGGACGAGTGACCCATGTCGTACGAGGATTTCGCGCGAAATTTCCCAACGAAATAACGGCGTAACACGTATAACTGATATCCGACCCCAATATCCATTAGCCCACAGCAATCCATGACAACTTTCGATCCATCTGTCCGCCCGGTTCTGGAAGACTTGCGCAGTCGATATCCCGACGCGCGCTTCCTGGCGCTGGGTCAGACGGTTTGGTGGGACGAACCCATGAAGGCGGTCCTACGACGGATGCTCGACGATCTCGGATTAGGCGGATCTATGGTCCTTGGAGTCCACGATACGGATTACTTCGCAAAGGTTAAGTTCCGCCAGGCAGGCCAGTCCCGGTTCGAAATGCTGCCGCACAACGACGGTTCGACCAAGGACTTGTGGTCTGCCGCCGGCGAGATATCTCGCCTCTTCGGCAGTGAGACGGTTCCCACACGCCAGGATTATCTCCGTCACGGCGTCCCTTTCGACATGCTCGCCCGGCGACGCGGGGATGCAGCGCCGGAGTTCATTGATGAGGTTACGGAAGCCTGGGGATGGCGAGGTCTGGTCTACACCGGATCGCGCGACCGCATCGTCCACGATCTGCCTCTAGCGGAGGTTGGTGAAGCCATCGAGCGGCTGGTGGAGTGGGGTGTCGATGGAACGATCGAGTCCATTGCCGACGAGTGTTGTAAGCGCGAGGCACGCGCCCTGTCCGACCTAATGATAAAGTGGGTCCGCGATTATCGACATAGCAACAACGACAAGAATCTTAACGATCTATATCAGCACCTCTTTCCCCGCCTGTTCTGCCTCTTGCTCGGCCGACCGCCCCGCGATGTGGAGGTCACATGCACCACAAGCCTCCTTCGGCTGACACCTGAAACGGCCTCTCTGCCGCGTTTCGACTTTGTCGACCTGTTTCTGCGGGAGGAGACGCGCGCAATTGCCCGCGCCGCCTACGACCACGCCGTCTCCGGCAGCGAAATGTACAAACTGGATCGCTTTGGTCTCGGAGCGCTTCCATTCGACGTCGTGGTGCCGGGATACGGCCGCGGGAACCTGCGGGTGACGCTCCGCTCGATCCACATCGAAACTAAAGTGCCGATTCGTATCAATCTCCGCAGCCCAATCAACGGCGTCGCAGAACTGGCCGAAGCGCTTCAACACAAGTTCGGAGAAAACGTTACGCTCGTCGGAAAGGCCGTCGCGCTCATATCAATGCTCGCGCGCGAATTCATCTTCGTGTTCAGCGAGGAGGGCTCGGCGTACGTCCACCGCACGCAGCGAATGAACGACTACTTGCGTGAAAACGGTGTCGACCTAATTGTCCATCCGATTCTTCGGCTTCGGTATCCAGCCTGGGATGCGCTTGATGCGACGCTCCCGACTCTCAAGCTTCCCGATCACCTCGCGTCTACTTTTGCGCGAAGTGAGATTTCAACGGCCGAGTTTGCATCGGTTTGGGAGCGCGTCGTTGACGAACAGAAGCGCCTGCTGGACGAGCTCACCATTATCCGCCGGCCTCGCGATCTCTTTATATTCCTCGCAGGTCAAGAGGGCAATGGGTGGTCGGACCGCGCTTCGGCCTATGAGACGGCCAAGCAAGAACAGAAGGCGATATGGGGCCGCGCTTCGGCCATTCAGCAGCAAATGGAGAACCTCTACACCGAATTGAAAAAGATCAAAACGGATATTCGGATGACGGAGCATCTAAAGGGAGACCACTTCCGCGCAACGGTCGACTGGCCGCCCGACGAAGTCGAGCGCCGCGGCGAATACGATGAGCAGATCGAGCTGCTTCTATCCGCCCGACGAGATACGATTTCGGCCATTACTGAGCTGAACGCCCAGCGGTTAGAGGTCGAGCGAAGCAATGAGTCTAAAGAGGTTCGTCGGGTTATCTTGGAGCTGGAAGTGGAAGCACAGGAGGCGCGCCTCAAGTTGGTTCGAAACGCCCTGCTCACGACGGGCGGGTTAACACATACCCAGCATCGACCGACCGCATGGTGGCTGCCGATGGTGGATCGCACGGGCGGCTGGTTCAGACGCATCGTAGAAACTACTCAGATTTACCCGCAGCCGCTAGTTTCTGAGTAATCGATCGGTTCTCCGCCAAGTTCCCGCGCAAGAAGAGCGGCGAATTGTGGCGCCGCCTCCTTGACCCACCCATTTCCAACGCGATTTGAATGATAGGTGACCCATAGCCGGTCTCGCGACGGCCACCAGGTCGCCTCCAGCGTGCCTGACATCGCAACCCTCTTAAGGTGCCAGTGACGGCTGCCGGGATACATGCGCAGTGCACCATCGGAGGTGATACGCAGGCCCATGGATTCCGCGGCCGTTAGGATCGCCCGTCCAATGTCGCCGGATCGTCCGGGAATTTCGATTTCGACCAATGATCGATCTCATGAGCCGTTCAGGTATTGTGACATCCGTCACACAAACTTGGAAACGCTTAGATTTCAGATTCCAGAACTTGCCGTTACGGGTACTTTCGGCGATAGGGGTTCGCCTCGGCCGGCGCGTTGTCGGATTTGCGCAATCTCTTCGTCGCTCACGGCGCGCTCAAACGAACGGAAGCCGTCTATCGTAAACCCGTGTCGATCGCATATTTGAGTGATCTCATCAACCTGCTGTACGGATACATCTTTTCCGAGAGTGAAGCTCTCATATCGACCTTCCAGCGCCAACGCCATCGTCTCCGACATGCATGCATATGCCGTACCCTGTGGAAACCCAAAGCTAAACCCGTCGGAGCTTCCGGTCTTGGTGCAAACCATCTCACCCGGTACGCGTACTACGCCGCCCTCAATCACCAGTACGTCATTCCGCTCCTTTGAAACGGCAATCGACACATCGCGAGGACGGGCCACGTCACAGACCACGGCGCCCCGCTTGATGTGCTCGGGTTTGACGATGGCTTCGACTGCACTGCTGACGGTTATCACGATATCAGCGTCTTTCAGCCCGGCTCCGATATCCGTAAAGATGTCGATCTTTGCACGGGCACCTGTCCTGACCCTCTCCGCTACTGTACTCAATCGGTCAGCGCTGCGACCGACCAGCGCTACGGAACGGACATCCCGCGCAAGGATCTCCGCGCAAGTCGCCCCGATCGAACCTGTCGCCCCTACGACGGCCACATTCGCCTCCGGCAAGGCAATTCCCATTCGCCCTGCCGCGATTACAGAGCCTAGAATGGCGGTAGCGACGGTATAGGAGTTTCCCGTCGTTACGGCAATGTTTGATCGCTTGGCGAGCGTGATCCCTCCGTCGCCGACCACCGACGTGAACGCGCCGAGTCCGATGATCCTGGCGCCAAGTCCTTCGGCGAGTTTGACGCACTTTTCCAGCTTGTCATAAACGTAGTCGATCGGGAGCGAATCGAACTGGCGGGGAGTGAACGGGCATCCAATGAACCAGCCCTCCGCCTCCGCGCCGGTTCGCGACCGAATGCCGGTAATATGGGCGGTGACAATCGGATCCTTCCGCTTGATATACCACTCGATCAAGCGGTCGGGAATGTGCTTCGCAATGGGATATCGCTTCGCAACGTCCTTTGCGCTTATCGGGTGGATGATGAAAGCAAACTGTTCCATGTTCAGACTTTCGGAGTATTGGATTATGGTTTACCGCTTTCCATCACACCATTACTCCATTATTCCTGCTGCAACCGGATCGTTGAGTCGAAGCACTGGCGGTTTCCAGCCCAGCTCCCGCAGCTTTTGCAAATAGTCCTGTTGCGACAGCTCCTCCGGACGCTTGCCGAGCAGCACTACGAGCACACCTTCCATTACGTTCGTTGCGAAGGATTCGCCGCCAATTTCGGGAGTGGTCGTGATCAGGATTTTGGCGCCGCGAGACCGCAGGAGCTCGATTTCGTCCTTACGGCTCGACTGTGTGAGGATGATCTTGCCATCTAGCCGTTCCGGCATATAGCGGCGGATGAAGTGCCAGTCTCCCGCGATAACGTCGGCCCATTCCCAGTACTTCGGGTATTTCGGCGTGTTGACTTCCTGCTTCTTTCCGGTCGGATAGAACCATTCCAGCGGGAGCTTGGCAATGAGAGGGAGCACCAGCCTGCCCAAGCGCTGTACGGTCGACCACTTCCGAACGGGGATCGGAAGCCCAATGCCAAACATAATGTCACCGTAAACGACGGACTTCGCTCGTTTCGACACCTCTTCGCCCATCCCGAAGCGGTCAACCGCACTCACGAGCAGGACGTTCATTTCCGAGAAGTCAATGATATCCTCTTCGTCCAGGTACTTTATGGTCTCTCGCTCCAGGGTGTGTTTGAGGCCGCTCCCATCGACCCACGGCGTCTTCTTAGCATTGCGCATAAGTCGCAGGGGCTGCCGGCAAGTATATCGTCGGTCCGCGCCCGCATATAGATATACGTCCGTTCCGCCTACCCCGAAGCAGTCGACTTTTCCGTCCAGTTCCGCGATCAGCGTCTCGAACCTGCCCTTGTCGCCGTCGGTTCCGCGCCGCTCGACGATGAACGGCGTCCCAAGGAACTCGGCTTCGCTCTGCTTATCTCGTTTCGAAGTTCCAAGACTGACGCTTACGACGTGTTTCACCCCACGCTCCACAGGATTACCGCAACCTCGGCAATTGTAGTTGCTCTCACGATCCGCTCGCGCGCTCTGGACGCGCCCGGCTCTCCTTTTATGTAGTGCGGAAGCTGTCCGCGCAAATGCCGTACTGCCCGGTCTTCGCCCATCGTATGCGCGAGATCATCGACGTGGATGAGGGCCGTTTCGATCCGCTCAACGAGCGTCGCCGAGGGCAAGCGATCGCCGGTGCGAAGATAATAAGCCGTTTCCGCGAGGATCCACGGATTGCCGATAGCTGCCCGTCCGATCATGATGCCGTCGCAGCCGGTTTCACTAAGCATACGCTCAGCGTCTTCCGGACATCGAACGTCGCCGTTTCCAGCCACAGGTACCGACACCGCCTCCTTGATCTCGCGAATCCACCGCCAGTCCGCCTGTCCGTCGAAGCCCTGTTTGGCGGTCCTCGCATGCAGCGCAAAGCCTGCAACTCCCGATTGTTCGAATTTGCGGGCAAGTGAGACGGAGGTCAGGCGGCTGCAGTCCCAACCCGCACGCATCTTCACGGTGATCGGTACGGATACCGACTGCACGACGGCGTCCACCACGCGCACAGCGGTCTCCTCGTCCTTCAGTAGGGCCGCGCCCGCGCCTTGCTTGCATACCTTCGGTACCCAGCAGCCCATGTTGATGTCGACGATGTCCGCTCCGCGATCGACCACAATCCGAGCCGCCTCCGCCATTATCTGCGGATCAGCCCCGAAGAGCTGCACCGACAGAGGGCGCTCGGCGGCCGTCCAATCGAACATCTGATAGGTCCGCTCACTCTTGTAGTGAACCGCCTGCGTGCTTATCTGCTCGGTACAGAGCAATCCTGGCCGTCCAATTGCCTTGCAAATGCGCCGGAATGCACCATTGGTCACGTCGGCCATGGGCGCAAGTACAACCGGCGGATCTATCTTGATCGCGCCAACGTCGTACGCCGCAACTTTCGCCTTATAGGTCGTATAGGTCGTATCGGTCATATACGTCGTATTACTCTTGGGCCACGTCACTCCACTCCACCGCTTCGCTGCCACAGCAGTCGCAGCCCGTCCAGTGTCAACATCTGGTCCACGAATTCCACCGTTTCACTAAGTGGCTGAATTCGCTCCGCGAGTCCGCCGGTAGCGATCACGCGCGCATTCCGACCGATCTCACGCTTGAACCGGTTCACGATCGCGTCGACCAGTCCGGCATATCCGTACATGATCCCCGACTGAATTGCGGTCACCGTGTTCGTGCCGACTGACTTTTCTGGCGCGACGAAGTCCACGCGAAATAGGCGGGCAGCCCGTTGGAAAAGGGCGTCGGTGGCGATCCCGATCCCCGGTGCGATTGCGCCTCCGAGGTAGTCGCCATTCTCGCCGACCGCATCGAACGTAGTGCCCGTTCCGAGATCGACAACGACGGCCGGAGCGCCATACTTGGCAAACGCTGCGATGGTGTTCATCAACCGGTCGGCCCCCACGTCCGTCGGCGGGTCATAATGGATCTTTATGCCAAAGTCCGTCTTCGGACCTACGAGGAACGGCTCAACTCCAAAGTACTTCGTCGATAATCCGATGAGCGCGTCGGTCATCGTTGGGACGACATTGGAGATCGCTACTGCCGTAATGTCGCTCGGCGACACACCTCCCAGACGCAGTAAATCGACGGCGAGGACGCCGTGCTCATCCGTCGTACGATCGCGTTCGCTCCGTATCCGCCATTCGCCCGCGATCCGGTCGCCATCATACACGGCCAGCACGGTATTCGTATTGCCGACGTCCAGCGCTAAGAGCATTGCAGATCAATCTCCACCATCACCCATTTTAGCACAGCCGGCACCGACGTTCAGACGCACGAACGGCCCTCGACCGTGTTCCGAGAGCCGCCAAAAGACCGTTTCGTATATGACTTCGTTCTAATCCGGTGAGCTGTCGTCCCACATGTACTCACTGCTGTAATTGGGAGGCTCCTTGGTGATCCAAACGTCATGGACATGACTCTCTCGAAGGCTCGCGCCGCTTATCTTCATGAACTGTGCGCGATCGTGAAGCTCTTCAATGGAGCGCGCGCCGATGTAACCCATACCGGAGCGGATTCCACCGAGGAGCTGATGGACTGTGTCCGAGACCGCCCCTTTATATGGAACTCTGCCCTCGATCCCTTCCGGAACGAATCTGGCCGCCGGATCGTGGCCGTATCGGTCGCTCGATCCCTCTTTCATCGCGCCTTCGCTGCCCATACCGCGATAGTCCTTGTATGCGCGGCCCTGATAGAGGATGACTTCGCCTGGGGCCTCATCCGTGCCGGCCAGCAGGTTCCCCACCATCACGGCGCT
>ORMF011464532.1_pt1 | contig 27911 bp, 29 predicted proteins | sample 1779871 | NCBI WGS metagenome assembly ORMF01 (sample SAMEA104232316, study PRJEB22302) | groundwater metagenome | biome: forest; feature: aquifer; material: groundwater | place: USA | collected 2011-08-07 | depth 5.4 m | reverse complement strand
TTTAAAAATTTTAAAATTTGCAATTTACATTTTGCAATTTGCAATTTTATTAAATCATTCCTTCTATTGGACTACTCGCCGTTGCATAGAGTTTTTTCGGTATTCTGCCTGCTTCGTATGCAAGCCTTCCTGCCTCAACAGCAAGTTTCATGGCCCTTGCCATTTTTACAGGGTCTTTTGCGCCTGCAATGCCGGTATTCATTAAAAGACCGTCGCATCCAAGTTCCATTGCAATTGCAGCATCCGATGCCGTGCCTACACCTGCATCCACAATAACTGGCACTTTAACAGTTTCAAGTATAATCCTGATATTATATGGATTTCTTATGCCGAGACCTGAGCCGATGGGCGAGGCAAGGGGCATTACAGCGGCACAGCCAATATCTTCCAGCTTCCGTGCCATAATTGGGTCATCATTGGTATATGGCAAAACAACAAAGCCTTCTTTTACCAGAACCCTTGCGGCCTCAAGCAATGCCTCATTATCAGGGAAAAGCGTCCTTTCGTCTCCTATTACTTCAAGCTTTACAAAATCAGTCCCCAGCGCCTCTCTTCCAAGCCTTGCAGTCCTTATGGCATCCTGCGCTGTATAGCAAGCAGCAGTATTGGGAAGCAAAGTATATTTTTTTAAATCAATGTAATCCAATAGAGATTCTTTACTTCTGTCAAGGTTCACCCTTCTGACAGCAACAGTTACCACTTGAGCGCCCGATTCCTCCAGCGCCTTTACCATTATCTCATTAGACGGATATTTACCTGTCCCCACCATGAGCCTGGATTTAAATTCCCTATTTCCAATCTTTAGTATATCTGCCATTTTTTCTCCATTTAAAATTTTCACTTTTCAATTTTCACTTTGCAATTTACTTACCCTCCTCCCACCATCCTCACAATCTCAATCTTATCCCCGTTTTTTAAAACAGTTTCACCATATTTGCCTTTTGGCGCTATCTCCAAATTTAATTCAACTGCTATCCCTTGCGGTTTTACATTAAGCTCGTTTAAAAGTTTAAATATGGTTACCCCTTCTTCAAAAATTTTCTCTTCTCCATTCACAATAATTTGTACCCGTCTTCCAGTTTCTGGCTCCTGACTCCCCTGCTTACTACTTGCAGGGGCAGGCCTGACTCCTGACTTCTGACTTTTATAAATAGACATCTCTTCTCCCGTTTTTAATCTCGTCCAATTTTCTCAAAACCTCTTTTTTTAGGGCAGGCTCTTTTATTTGCTCAAGCCCTCTTTCTATTGCAGCCGTGCCAATCTCCTTAGCGCCGTTTTGAGCATAGTCTAAAATATATTCCTGCAGCGTCAGGATTGCATTTGCCTGACAGAATTTTTCCATATTCCCTGAGAGGGCCTTTTTTGTAAAATCCGCCCCTGTTCTCCCAACACGATAACAGGTTGTGCAAAGGCTCGGCAAAAGCCCATTTCCAGCAATGGACGTTATTATCTCTTCCATACTTCTATGGTCGCTTGTAGAAAATTGCTCGCCCGCTTTACTCCGAATTGTATTCAAAGCATACCCACCCGGTTCTGTTCTTGAACCCGCGCTTATCTGTGATGCGCCAATACTCATAACCTCGTCTCTCAACCCAGCGCCTTCTCTTGTAGAAACAACAATCCCTGCGCTTGGCAGAGCCAATCTATAAACCGCAACTATCTTTTTAAATTCTATATCTGAAACAGGATATGGCGCGGTTGTTATCGGTGAGCCATCTGCTGGCCGCAGCCTCGGCGCCGATATTGTGTGGGCATAGCTGCCGAATCTTTCATAGAGATGCTGTGAATGGGCTATCGTTGCAAGCGCATCGTATTTATAATCATATAATCCAAGCAGCGCCCCAATCCCAGCATCTTCAAAACCAGCCTCCATCGCCCTGTCAATAGCATCCAATCTGTAATCATAATCTCTTTTTTTGCCGGATGGATGCATGACCTCATATGTAGGTCTGTGATAAGTCTCCTGAAATACCTGATAAACACCCACACCGGCAGCCTTAAGCCTTCTTAAATCACTAACCTCCATAGGCGGCGCATTGACATGGACAATCCGTATGCCCGTATTTTTATAGATCGCATCAACTGCCTCGATAATATATTCAATGCCTGATATTCCAATGTCTTCGCCGCATACAAGAAGCGCCCTTTTAAAACCCTTTGCCGCAAGGGCATTAGCCTCCTGTATTACTTCATCTATTGTCAAGGCCTTTCTTACAGCGTCTTTATTGTCTTTCCTGAAACCGCAGTATAGGCAATTATTGACGCAGTAATTGGAAAGATAAAGCGGGGCAAAAATAACTATCCTCTTGCCAAAGACCTTTTCCTTTATCTCACCTGCTTTTTTAAATATCTTCTCCATGACATCAGGACTTTCTACAGATAAAAGCGCTGTCGCATCTTCAAGGCTTAAGCCATTCAAAGAAGATGCCTTTGCAAGTATGCTGTCAATCGTAGAAATATTCGGTTCTCCAATATCCGACAAAATATCCTCTATTCTTTTGGCATCTATAATCATATTGTCCCTTACAAATAAAAAAGCCGTCTTTAAGAAGAAGGAAGACGGCTTTTAAGAAGTTAAAACCTCGGAGTTTTTTGTTTAGCTTCTGACTCCAAACTTTTGACTCATAAATGTATTTTATGCCGCTTCCCTACGCTGGCATTATCCAGGTCAGGTTGTTAGGGTCTCCCGATAACCATCAGGACTCTCAGCCCTTGACAAATTATTTGTCAAGGGCTCCCCTAGCATTAAGACAGAATTTATCAGGGCTTTTATCAGAAGTCAAGCTGATAAAAGCCTGCTTGATAAATAGCATGGTCATAATTAGTGAACGAAGATTAAACCTTTTTTTTGAGCAACGGTCTGCGCCCTGACAGACGCTAAACTGAATGCTCAGTCGGACAAAAAGGAAAGGGGTTGGGGAGGAAGGAATTTTTGCCCGCCCTTGCTTTTCCGTCGCCGCCTAATTTCGTGCCAGTGAAACTGGCGCACCGCCTTCCAATTTAGTTTACTGATTTGTTGTAGTTTGTTCAAGCGTATTCTGTCCGGGGAATATCAAATAAACATCCACCAAGCTAATAAACCTCGAAAACAAATCTTTCGAGGCGGTGATTCCTACATTATACTGCGGAATTAAATTGTTGTATTCATCAATAAGGTAATTGTAATTTCCGCAGTTGTCATAATTCTCGCACGAAGTAATTTTATTTTTTAGTTGGTTGATTTCTGTTTTAATACCAGAATTTTTGTTGACCTCATTTGTTTTGCTAACTAACATATTGGCATTTGCCAATCCACCACTATTTTTTAGGTAGTTGTTAAAATATTCATCATCAATAGCGGCACTAATTTCATTTGTTATTTTTGCAACTTGAGTCCCATTGTCGTAAGCCCTAAACCATAATTCGTTAGCGGTGAAAAAATAAACTGTTTTATAATAATTCAAAACCTCATTGAGTTTATTTTGATCTGACAGTTTACCGTCAAAAATATCCTGTTTAAGATTTTTATATTCCGAATTTATAATGTCCCATTTTTGATTAAATAGTTGGATATTTAGATTTTTATTTTTATACAAATAACGATTCACTAATCGTCCTTGATTATCTGAGATAGTGCCTGTAAGTTTGGCAACGCTTTTTACATTTGCCCCAAGTTCATCGCCAGTAGATTTGAAAATCTGAAGATAGTATCGTGATTTGTCCTCTTTTATGAATCCTGTATTTTTTGTTGCGCCAGCAGGAACGCTAGAGTTATTTGTCGGAGCTGAAATTGAGAGATTATTATTGCGTAAATAAAAGCCGAAAAGAAATATAACTACTGCAACAGCCAAACCGATTTTCTTAAATTTATCTGCCTTGTTGTGATAAACAGAATAAACATTGCCGCTTTTTTGGTAAACAGGAGAAGCTTTCCAAAAAGCAAATTTTGAGAAAAACTTCTTTAATTTTTCTTTTTGGCTTGTTTTGTGAGCATTGGTTGATTGATTTGTTTGTCTGTTTTCTTGTTGGGCAGAGTGCGTATAAGTTGGCTTATGATCAATTTTTTCAAACAAAATTCTCGTACAATGTGGGCATGTTGCATCATTTACACTGACATCTTTTTTACAAAATGGACAAATTTTATTAGGCATAAATAAAAATTAGCGCAAAGCCAATGGCTATGTACGATAAATATTCTATCGGAATATAAACAAGCTTGATATCAGTTTCGTAACTAAATCTAAGCCACCTATCCCAGAAGAAAAGTCCTAAGCCAAAAAGGAAAAGAATAAAAATCCAATGATCCTGCGAGAAGCCAAAAGATGAAGATATTATTTCGCCCAAAATCCAACCAACAATAATAGGCGGGAGAAGTGCGACAAACATAATCAAATAGCCACCAAAAAGCGGAGTATTCATGGTATCAATTACCCATTTTCTACGGGTTCGCACTGATGTTGGAATGACGAATGGTATAAACATGGCTATTTGATTAAATCATCAATACCGACGCCCAAGGATTTGGCGGGCAGAGTCAATTTTTCATTTTGTATTTTGCTTAAGCATATTTATTCAGTTAATAAATTCTTGATAATTTTTATCATAATTTCTTTTTCTTTTGGATCGCTTTCAGCAATAAGCAGAGCGATAGCCGTCAATGCGTTATCATTAATTTTCCTCTCTAATGATAATAAATCGGAAAAATTTGGTCGGGGCGGCGGGATTTGAACCCACGACTCCTTGCACCCCATGCAAGTGCGCTACCAGGCTGCGCTACGCCCCGATTGAGCTAAATTCAGGAAAGGCTCTTTTTTATAGAGTACAACTCTTCTTTTATAGATTTCAAGGCCTTTACATGCCTCTGGTCGGGGAATTTAATATCAAGCTGCAGATTACTTCTTGTCTTGAGCCATTCTCTTATTCTGGCCTTTGCCCCGTTAAGCGTATATTTTTCGCTATACAAAAGTCTTTTTATCTCTAATATAAGCTCAACATCCCTTTTCCTGTAAACCCTCTGATTTGACTTTGATTTCTGAGGGTTTATTATCTTGAACTCTGCTTCCCAGTATCTCAGGACATAAGGCTTCACCCATGTTATCTTACTAACTTCACCTATCTTAAAGTAGAGCTTATCAGGGATATTAACCTTCATTTACTCTTAGTGGGCAGCAAATAGTTTTGAGTTGCCGCATACTGCTTACTTATTAATATTGACTGAATCCTTTAGTAACTGACTTGGTTTAAATGTCAAAACCCTTCTGGCTGTTATGGTCATATCTTTACCTGTCTGGGGGTTTCTCCCCCTCCTTGCCCTTTTCTGTCTTACCATAAAATTTCCAAAACCTGATATTTTTACATTCTCCTCTTTTTCAAGAGACCCCTTTATTTTCTCAAATATCAGTTCCACCACCTCTGTTACATCTTTTTTTGAAAAACCGACCTTTTCAAAGATATTTTCTACAATATCTGCCTTGGTCATTTTATACCCCCTTGTCGCCTTGCTCTATTGTAAAATGTAAATTGTAAATATGAAATTGCAAATTATTTTTCTTTCATTTTAAAATTTTATATCTTCAATTTGCAATTTACAATTGCCGTAAGGCTCACTCTCCTCTAATCTCTACCCCGAATCTTGCCTTTAAACTTTCTAATACAGTTGAATGAACATTAGTAACTTCATCATCGGTCAGCGTCCTATCAGGAGAACGATACATAAAGCGAAGGGCCATGCTGTATTTGCCATCTGGAATATTTTCACCGTAGTATACATCAAATACATTAACTTCCTCAAGAAGTTTGATGCCCAATCCCTTAATAGCATTATAAATTCTCTGGAACGGGATTTCCTTCTCTAGTATCATTGCCGCATCCCTGACTATCATTGGATATTTGGGTATGGGGCTATATCTTTTGGGACCGCTTACCGCCGCAGCAATAATCTGCATATCCAGTTCAAATATATATGCAGACTGTCTTACGTCCAGCCTCTGCATAATATCCGGATGAATCTCGCCAACTATTCCAATTCGCTTATCATCAGCCTCAATAACAGCAGCCTTGCCGAAGTGTAAAAATGGGATATCTGCTTTGGAAGCAAAAATATATCTCTCAACACCAAGCCCTGTCAAAATCTGTTCCACCGCCCCTTTGATATCATAAAAGTCTGCGCTGTCTTTTCCTGTGTTCCATGCCTCTTTGCACCTAAGGCCGCTTATCAGGCCGCTTATCATATTCCTCTCTTCAGTTTCTTTTTCTTTGGGGATAAATATCCTGCCGATCTCAAAAACCCTTATGTCATGGTTATTATGATTTAGATTATACTGCAGGGTTTGCAAAAGGCCGGGGATAAGGCTCTGCCTCATTATTGACTGCTCTTCTGTCAATGGATTCAGAAGTTTCAAACCATTTTTTATGTCAGATGCTGTAATCTCAAAAAACTTTGGCGATATAAAGCTGTAATTAACAGCCTCAATAAAACCATTGTTGGTTAAAATATCCCTCGCCTTCTCTTTTATCAAATCATCCCCTTTTGTTTTTGCGGTTGACAATCTGGCCGTAGGAAGGGTAGCGGGTATTTTTTCGTAACCGTACATCCTTGCAATCTCTTCTATTATATCTATCTCTTTAATCAGATCAACCCTGAATGAAGGCGGCGTAACATCCCACATTGCGTCTTCTTTGTTTTTTAATTTTACCGGCTTAAAACCAATGCCGAGGTTGTTGAAACAATCCTCAACCTCTTTTTTATGTATGCTGATCCCAAGAATTTTATTAATCCTTGAAAGCCCGGCCTTAATAGATAGAGGCTTATGCTGCCGCGGGTATTTATCAACAGTTCCCCTTGTCATAATATTACCGCCTGCAAGCTCAACTATCATTTGAGCAGCTCTGTACAGTGCCTTTGTTACACCCTCTATATCCACGCCGCGTTCAAATCTGTAAGATGACTCAGTGAAAATCCCTAATGCCTTAGATGTCCTCCTGACACAGGAAGGGTCAAACCAAGCGCTTTCAAGGAGGATATTTTTTGTTGCATCATTTATCTCTGTTTCCTTACCCCCCATTATGCCTGCCAGGGCAATAGGCCTTTCCTTATCTGCAATAACGAGCATTTCCTGTGTAAGTGTCCTCTTAAAACCGTCAATGGTCTGTATCTTTTCATTTTCATCAGCCCTTCTTATAATAATTTGTTTATCAGAGACAAGGTCGTAATCAAATGCATGCAGCGGCTGGCCATATTCAATCATCACATAATTTGTTATATCCACCACATTATTTATTGACCTGAAACCGGCTGATTCCAGTCTGCGCTTTAGCCAATCAGGTGAGGGTCCTGCCTTGATATTTTCAATAACCATCGCGGCATACCGTCTGCATAAAGAAGGGTCGTCAATGGAAACGGTTATATGTTTTGAGTTTTGAGTTTTGAGTTTTACATTCTGAGTTTTGAGTTTTGAGTTTTGAGTTTTGAGTGTAGTTTTTGTTATCGCAGCTACTTCCCGCGCTATTCCCATGATGGATAAACAATCCGGCCTGTTGGGCGTAACATTCACATTCAATATGCTGTCGTTCAGACCCATTGCCTTTGTAAAATCTTTGCCAATTGGGAAGTCCTGCGGTAGTATCATGATGCCTTCTGACACATCCTTGAAGCCGAGCTCAGTCTCAGAACACATCATCCCTTCAGATTCAACACCGCGTATCTTTGTCTTTTCTATTTTTATACCCCCCGGCAGTATTGCCCCGGGAAGCGCTAGCGCCACCTTATCGCCATCTTTCATATTCCTGGCGCCGCAAACAATGGAGTGAATCCCCTTATCGGTCCTCACCTTGCAAAAGGAAAGCCTGTCTGCATTGAGATGCTTTTCTACGGAGAGTATCTGCGCTGTCACAACACCGCTAATCCCTTTGTCCAATGCCTCAATGCCCTCTACCTCCAGACCTGCCATAGTGAGCTGTTTTGCAAGCTCGTCAGGTGGGGGGAGTTTTTTTACATATTCTTTAAGCCAGTTATAACTAACCTTCATTGAGAGCTAAACCTCTTTTGAATCAATCCAAAATAATCAGGCAACCTATTATTATAATAATGTAAGATCAAAATATTAAGTGGCGCCTGGCAATGTCAATTTAAGTTTTCCACCGCAAAACGAGCAAAACAACCATGTTGAATCTATATCCCTTTTACAGGACGGACAAATATCCTTGAGTTTATAACCGCACTTAGGGCATGCGCTCATATTTTCATGCAACTTTTCTGCACAGTGCGGACATTCTGTAATATCGTCGCCTAGTTCGACAAAGAGGACTCTCATTAACTCTTCGATAGTGGTTAACCCATCCAATGCCTTTTTGATACCATCGTCTCTGAGCGAAGTCATGCCTTTTGCAGCAGCCTCTTTTTTTATTACCCCTTCTGACGCATCTGTTCTAATAAGCTCTTTGATGGTTGAATCTACAGGGAGTATCTCGAAAATTCCGAGCCTTCCTTTATATCCAGTAGAGTTGCATTTATGACAGCCCTTGCCATGGAAAAATATATTTCCTTTTTTTCCGGCAAGTCCTAAATTTTTCAATTCTGCCTGTGATGGATCATATGGTTCTTTGCAATCCGTACATATTTTTCTAGCGAGACGTTGAGCAATAATGCCATTTAAAGATGATGCAATTAAATAGGAAGGCACACCGATATCCTTCAATCTTACTATAGTGGATACAGTGTCATTAGTGTGAAGAGTGCTTAAAACAAGATGACCGGTAAGAGAGGCTTGAATGGCGATGGTAGCGGTTTCATTATCCCGTATTTCTCCAACCATTACAACATCTGGGTCCTGTCGCAATATTGATCTGAGGCCATAAGCAAAGGTAAGTCCGGTTTTTTCGTCAATAGCTACTTGTGTTATGCCCTTAATTTCATATTCTATAGGATCTTCAAGGGTGATGATGTTGATTGTAGGCGATTTTATAGAATTGATCATTGCGTAAAGCGTTGAGGATTTTCCACTTCCGGTGGGTCCGGTAACAAGAACAATACCGTGTGGTTTTTCTATCAGTCTCTCTATTGATTTTATATTTTCCTTGTTTAAACCCGTGCTGCCTAATTCCACTACACCTGATTTTGAATCCAATATGCGTATCACAATCTTTTCGCCATATTGGCTCGGGAGTGATGACACCCGTAGTTCTATTTCTCTATCCGAAACTCTAATCTTTATTTTTCCATCCTGCGGCAATCTTTTCTCGGTAATATCCAACTTTGACATAATCTTTATTCGCGAAGTAATAGCTCCCTGAAGCCATTTGGGAAGCTGCATGACATCTACCAATAAGCCGTCTATCCTGTTTCTGAGTTTGATTTCCGCCATGTGAGGCTCTATATGTATATCGCTTGCCCGACTGGAGACCGCGTTGAACATTATATCATTCACAAGTTTTATTATGGGCGGGAGTTCGCTCTTTTTCATATCCTCAGCAATGTTGGTGGTGGCTTCTTGAATCACTTCCACGATGCCCTGAGCAGACCCGAAACCCGTGCTTGTCGGGAGATTAATGACTGCGTCAGCAATTGAGTAGTGATGTTTAATTGAAGTGTCTATTTCGCGTGCAGTAGAAATTGCAGGGACTATCCGGCATCTGGTTACAAGGGACAGTTCGTCTATGATGTGAAGGTTTAATGGATCAACCATAGCAACTGTCAACATGCTTTTATCAATACAAACCGGAATCAGCTTATACATAACGGCTAATTTTTGAGGGACAAGTTGGATAGCTTCAGGCTCTATTATCGTTGAACCGAGTTCAATATACTTTATGTTCAACTGCATTGAAACGGTTTGAGCAATGTCAACATCCCGGCAAACACCATTCTTAATTAAAATGTCGCCGAGAGGAAGATGCTCTATTTTTTGTTCTTCAAGGGCAATTTTAAGCTGGTCTTCGGTAATGAGGGCGGACTCAACGAGAAGTTCTCCAATTCGGCGCGTCTTTTTTATCTCCATATAGGGTGTATCCATGTGCTATTTAAAATAAGCATGTTTGAAAAAATGGATCCGTGAAGTTTTTAAAAGCCTATTTGCGGCTATCCTTAGATAAGGGTTAAAACTGCATTAGGAACCTGACATCATTTTCAAAAAAGAGCCTTATATCATCTATTCCAAATTTAAGCATTGCTATGCGCTCTATGCCCATGCCAAACGCAAAACCGGTAAACCTCTCAACATCATCATACCCCACAGCCTTGAACACCATCGGATGGATCATGCCGGCGCCAAGTATTTCCAGCCATCCGCTATTCTTGCACACGCGGCAACCCTTGCCATTGCATATAACACACTGAATATCCACTTCTGCGCTCGGCTCTGTAAATGGGAAAAAACTCGGTCTGAAACGAATGGTTGTATCTTCTCCAAAGAGAGAATGGAGAAATACGCTGAGAACACCTTTGAGGTCGCCAAATGTAATGAATTCATCCACCATAAACCCTTCCACTTGGTGAAACATTGGCGTATGGGTTATATCCGAATCCCTTCTGTAGACCTTTCCGGGGGCAATTACCCTTAAAGGAGGTTTTTGCCCCTGCATTACCCTTATCTGCACAGGAGAGGTGTGGGTCCTAAGAAGCAAATCATTGCTTATATAGAAGGTATCCTGCATGTCCCTTGCAGGATGGTCTTTTGGTATATTGAGGGCCTCAAAATTATAATAATCAGTTTCTATCTCAGGGCCTTTTGCCACTTGAAAACCCATACCGAAAAATATCCTGACCACCTCATCCATCACTTGGGTTATCGGGTGCCTCTTTCCTAACCGGCCATATCTTCCAGGCAGGGTTACATCAACCTTTTCGGCCCTTAGTTTTTCTTCCTTTTCTCTCTTTACAATATCTGCTAAAAGGCTATTTATCTTATCCTCTATTCTGCCTTTTATGGTGTTTATCAACTCTCCTGCAATTGGCCGTTCTTCAGGGGAAAGTTTTCCCAGTTCTCTTGTAAGAGAGGCAAGTTCTCCTTTCCTGCCAAGATACTTAACCTTAAGTTCCAGAATAGCTTCTTTGCCTTTAACAAAGTTTATCTCCTCAAAGGCAGCTTTTTCTAATTGTAAAAGCCTGTCCCTCATGCAGCCAGGCTTGCCTTTGCCATTGAGACAATATGAGAGAACCCTCGGGGATCGTTTATCGCAAGATAGGCAAGATTCTTTCTATCCACTTCTACATTAGCCTTTTTCATACCCTTCATGAACTGGCTGTAGGATATATCGTTCAATCTTGTTGCAGCGTTTATCCTGGCTATCCAAAGGCTTCTGAATTCCCTTTTCTTTGCCTTTCTATCCCTGTACGCATAAGCCATGGCCCTGTCAACAGCCATGGTTGCAATGCGATACAAATTGCCCCTGGCGCCCCTCATTCCTTTGGCAGCCTTTAATATCTTTCTTTTTTTCTTTTTGGCATTAACTGCTCTTTTTACTCTCGGCATATTTCAAATGCTCCTTTCAGATTTAGTAAAGTGTCATAGAGTCATAGTATCAGAGGGTCAGAGTTAAATGATTTAGTTTTTACTTTGACACTTTGAATCTCTGACTCTTTGTAACTCTCTTTACCCGTATGGCAACAACTTTTTTATCTGGTCATGATTGGCCTTTTCAACATACACGGCATTTCTCATACCCCGCGATGTTCTTGCGGAATTGGACAGCAATAGATGTCTGCGGCCCGCCCTTGCCCTTTTCAACTTTCCAGTGCCTGTAATGCTGAAACGTTTTGCTGCGCCGCTTTTGGTCTTTAACTTTGGCATAAATCATCCCTCCTTATAGTAAGCAGTATGTATCCTACTCCCTACTTTTGTATTACTCCAAGCTCCGAACTATTCTTATTTTGCCATGGGGGCAATGATCATTATCAGACTTTTGCCCTCCATCCGTGGCTGCTGTTCTATAACACCTTTATCTTTAATTACATCCACTACCTTCTTAAGCATTTCTCTTCCCAGATCTATATGCGCAAGCTCCCTCCCCCTGAATACGATTGTAATCTTGGCCTTATCTCCGTCGGCGAGGAATCTTTCTACATGCCGCATCTTAAACTGAAAATCATGTTCATCTGTTTTTGATCTCAACTTAACTTCTTTAAGATGGATTACAGCCTGTTTCTTTTTTGCCTCGTGAGACTTCTTGCTCAGTTGGTATTTATATTTCCCATAATCCATTATCCGGCACACCGGAGGGACCGCATTCGGCGATATTTCTACAAGGTCCAGACCTGCCTCTTCCGCAATTTTTATACCATCCCTCGTAGCCATGATACCAAGCTGTGCCCCCTCCTTGTCAAGCACCCGCACCTGCGGAGCCCGTATCCATCTGTTTATTCTTGTGTGATCTTTTATAACACCACCTCCTGATTTATCCCTTATGATAAGGGTTTATTGTTTTTCTTAATAGTCTCTATAAAATTTTCAACAGACATAAAAGGCATTGGCTTTGCGCCGCTTCTTCCTCGGGGTGAAAATTCTTTTTTTTCTTCTTCTTGACTACCTATTACGAGCATATACGGAATCTTTTTTAATTCAGCCTCTCTTATCTTCAGCCCGAGCTTTTCATTTCTTATATCAAGCTCTGTTCGTATATCCTCTTCCCGCAGCCTATTATAAACTTCTTTTGCATATTCATTATTCTTATCGGTAATGGCAAGCACGATAACCTGCACAGGTGCAAGCCACAATGGGAATGCCCCTGCGTAATGCTCTATCAAAACCCCGAAAAATCTCTCAAGGGAACCCATGAGGGCCCTGTGCAGCATTATTGGCTGGTGATCTTTATCATCCTCTCCTCTGTAAGCCACATTAAATCTTTGCGGGAGGTTAAAGTCAACCTGGATGGTTGAACACTGCCACGCCCTTCCGAGTATGTCCCTTATCTTTATATCTATCTTCGGGCCATAAAAAACCCCTTCACCGGGGTCAATCTGAAATTTTAGCCCTGTCTTTTCCAGCGACTGCTTTAACGCATTCTCTGCCTTTGCCCAGTTATCAAGGTCGCCGACAAATTTTTCAGGCCTTGTGGAAAGATATATATCGTAGCTATTAAACCCAAAACTCCTTAATATGTAAAGAGTAAAATTCAAAACACTGCTAATCTCGTCTTCCAGTTGTTCCGGCCTGCAAAAGATGTGGGCGTCATCCTGGGTAAACCCCCTCACACGCATCAAGCCGTGAAGCACCCCTGACCGTTCAAATCTGTAGACGGTTCCAAGTTCAGCATAGCGGATGGGCAAATCCCTGTAGCTCCTAAGTTGGCTCCGGTATATCTGTATATGAAACGGACAGTTCATCGGCTTCACAATAAAATCCTGGCCCTCAATATCCATGGGCGAATAAAGATTCTCCCTGTAAAAATCCCAATGCCCGCTTGTCTTCCACAAATCAACCTTGGCTATGTGCGGCGTATAGATAATCTGATAGCCGTGCCTGTAATGCTCCTTTTTCCAAAAATCCTCTATGACACTTCTGATAACCGCGCCGTTCGGATGCCAGCAGACAAGCCCTGAACCGATGTCATCGTTTATGCTGAAAAGGTCCAACTCTTTGCCCAGCTTTCTATGGTCTCTCTTTTTCGCCTCTTCTATCCTGTAAAGATAATCATCCAACTCCTTTTTTGTGGGAAATGCCGCGCCGTAAATCCTCTGGAGCATCTTATTCTTTTCACTACCCCTCCAGTAGGCGCCTGCAATACTTAAGAGTTTGAATGCCTTTATCCATCCTGTTGAAGGAAGGTGCGGGCCGCGGCACAGGTCAACAAAAGCATCCTGTTTATAAACGCTCACCTTGTCCTCAGGTATCTCATTTATGAGTTCCTGTTTATAAGTCTCGCCCATTTCGCCAAACAGTTCCATAGCCTCTTTCCTGCCCATCTCTATCCGAAGAAAAGGCTTATTCTTTTTTATAATCTCAAGCATGCTATTTTCTATTTTTTCCAGATCTTCAGGGGTAAAAGAACGGGGCGAATCAAAATCATAATAAAAACCATCTTCTATAGACGGACCTATTGTAACCTTTACATCGCTGCCAAAAACCTCCTTTACTGCCTGGGCCATAACATGGGATGCGGAATGGCGGTAGATTTCAAGCCCCTCTTTTGAACCAATCGCAATTGGCTTTATACGGCTGTCCGCATTTAACTGAAATGAGAGATCAACATACCTTTCATTAATCTGCGCTGCCACAGTATTTTTTAAAAGCCCCTTATCAAAGTCTTTTAAAACATCTTCTGCTGTAACGCCGGCTGGATATTCTTTAAGCTTCCCGTCAGGAAATGTTATTTTGATTAAATGATTCATATGGTTAAAAAACAACAAAAGGCATCAACCCTTTTCAGTTCGGAGTTTAGAGTTATGAGTTGAGAGGAAAAAATACTACCTTTTCCTCAATACTCTAAACTCCCTACTCTATACTCTTTCAGGGGTGATACCTTTTTAATTTAAATACTACAAAATCCTTCTCCGTCCAATTTAATTGGTAGGCACGGGCGGTCTCGAACCGCCGACCTCTACCGTGTCAAGGTAGCGCTCTAACCCCTGAGCTACGCGCCTATAGCTTTACGCAGCAGAAACAACCGCACCGAATTGGAATTTTATCATAACAAACAAGACTGTCAAGGAAATTATTGAAGAATATCAAAGAGATGTAATAAGGCCTTTATCCACCAGTTCCCTAAACGACTGGTGATATGGGCCGGCTAATATGTTCTTTTCTAATATTTCAGTTGGCTGGAGACCAAGTCTGATTATCGGAATTTTTCTATCATTGAATAAAGAAACAAGTTTTTTGCATATATCCGTCATTTCAGTTAAAGACCATGGATTATATGAACCCAAGAGATACATCTTTTCCAAAGGGGTATCCCTTATAACAAGGGTTGGATAGATTCTGACAAAATCAGGCTGAAGCTCTACAGCTTTAGCGGCAGTAGAGAGTATAGTATCGCTGGTATCCCCCGGCAGACCAGGCATAATCTGAAGGCCGGCCTTAAAGCCATATTTTTTTAATAGCATAACTGCCGCAGTGGTATCTTTTGCTTTATGCCCCCTGCCTGAAAGCCTCAATACTTCATCCGACATAGACTGAACGCCAAGCTCAACTGTTTCAACCTTGTATTTTTTTAAAAGCGATAACCCTTCATCTGTTATATAATCCGGCCTTGTGGATATCCTTATAGAATCTATTAAACCATTGCTTATAAACCCGCAAGCTGCGGCTAAAAATCTTTCCTGCATATTTTTATCCAAGCCTGTAAAACTACCCCCGTAAAAGGCAATTTCTTTTCTGCCCGAGCCTTTCCATGTCTTTAAATATGTGCGGACTGTGTTTGATACTTCATTTGCATCAGGCAGTTTTTCTTTGCCCGTTATTTTTGATTGATTGCAAAAAACACACTGGTGGGGACAGCCTTGTTGGGGGATGAAAATAGGAATTATGAGTTGTTTTTTTCTAGCCATATTGAAATACAGGTTATAGGTCATGGGTTATAGGCTAAGGGCTTTCATTACTTTGTACCCGAGTCTTTATCTTTTCCAATCCCTCCATTGCAGCCCGCTGCTCAGCCTCTTTCTTGGCCTTTCCCTGACCTCTTCCAAATCTTTCGCCGTTAATCAACACCTCAACTTCAAAAACTTTATTATGCTCAGGCCCTGTTTCACTGATAAGTCTGTAGCCTGGCGCAGTCTTGAAAATCTCCTGAGTCTGTTCCTGGAGTTCTGTTTTATAATCCATGGAGGCCTCTGCAACAGAAACATCTTGTATTAGAAAAGAAAATTGTCCTGCTACAAGAGAAAATGCCGACTCAAACCCTCCGTCCAGATATACTGCTGCTATGACTGCCTCATACGCATCAGAGAGTATGGAAGGCTTTCCCCTTCCACCTGTAAGCTCTTCGCCCTTGCCGAGAAGAAGATGCCCGCCCAATTCAATATCCATTGCAAGTTTGGCCAGGGTATTTTCATTTACCAGCCTTGCCCTGAACTTGGACAGCACCCCCTCGTCAGCATCAGGGAATCTTTTAATAAGAAGATGGCTTACTACTGTGGAAAGAACCGCATCACCCAAAAATTCCAGCCTCTCGTTGTTCTCCATATTCTGGTCTCCCCTCTCATTAAGAAAAGACCTGTGAACAAGGGCATGAAGAAGGATACTGATATCATTGAAGGTATAAGAAAGCCTTGATGCAAGCCTTTCCAATTCTTTTTTATCGGCCAACTGCATAACCTGTTATCCTCTTTCCGTTTATCTCATTGCATACAACATCTTCAACGCTTCCTTCATCCTTCAATCCAGCCTCCGCCGATAACCTCGTCGCCTCTGTAAAAAACCACCCCCTGTCCAGGGGTTATTGATTTCTCTCGCCTTTTAAAACAGACCTTTACCTTGCCGTCTGCCAAAGGGATTACTGTTGCATCTGCGCCTTTATGGCGATACCTTATCATGGCAGTTACATCTATCGGGCCATCAGGCAAGGGCATGCCTATCCAGTTTGTCTCCTTTGCGACAAGGCTGTCTCTAAACAAATTCTCCTCAGGGCCGACAACAAGCCTATTCCTTGTCGCATCTAATTTAAGCGCATATAATGGCTCACCCTTTGTTACGCCAAGCCCTTTTCTCTGTCCGATTGTATATTTATAAAGCCCGTTATGCATGCCGATAACATTGCCCGATGTATCCGCTATCTCGCCGTGTACATCCATCCTGCCGAGCCTCTGGCTTATAAAGGAAGGATAGTCTTCTTCCACAAAACATATCTCCTGACTATCTTTCTTCTCCGCAACATTCAGGCTGAATTTCTTTGCAAGGCCTCTAACCTCTGTCTTTGTCAAATCCCCAAGAGGGAATTTAATCCGCTGTAACTGATTCTGTGTCATTGTAAAAAGGAAATAAGACTGATCCTTTGATACATCTCTACCTTTCAGGAGCAGATACCGCCCCTTATCCTCATCGTAACTGACCCTTGCGTAGTGGCCTGTTGCAAGAAAATCCGCCTCAAGTTCCAGCGCCCTTCTTAAAAGCGTCTCAAATTTTAAGACCTGGTTGCATTTAAGGCACGGGTTTGGCGTCTCGCCCTTCAGATAGCTGTTGACAAAATAATCCACCACTTCCTTTGAAAACACCTCTTCAAAGTTAACAACATAAAATGGAATATCCAACTTATCCGCAACCCTCCGGGCATCATAGAGGTCATCCAGAGAACAGCAGCTTCCCGGCCTGTCTTTTTCCCCCTCGGTGTAGTCCCACAACTGCATGGAGATGCCTATGACATCATAGCCCTGCTCTTTAAGAAGCGCGGCCGCAGTGGAGGAATCCACGCCCCCGCTCATGGCAATAACAACTCTTTTTTGAACTTTGTGGTGTAAATTATTTATCGTATTCATAATAAAAAAGTGGCGGACATGAAAGTCCGCCAATTATCGTGTATTCAGCTAACAACTAATAACCAACAATTATTTCACTAGCTTCTTCTTATAATCCTCTATCGCTGCATGGAGCGCGTCTGCCGCAAGGTTTGAGCAGTGTTGTTTCACGGGCGGAAGGCCGCCAAGCGCCTCTGCCACAGTGGCGTTGGATATCTCCTCTGCCTCGCCCAGATGCTTCCCTTTAACAAGTTCTGTAACCATTGAACTTGTCGCAATTGCCGCGCCGCATCCAAATGTCTTAAACTTAACATCTTTAATAATATCGCCTTCAATCTTTATGCTGAGTTTCATAATATCGCCGCAGGCAGGATTTCCAACAGTGCCTACGCCGTCGGCGTTTTCTATCTCCCCGACATTCCTCGGATTGCTAAAATGGTCCATTACCTTTTCGCTGTACATATAATTTTCTCCTTTCAATTCAATGATTGCATGAACCGCTTTCAGTAAAGGTTATCTCCGTCCCCTTTCCGGTAATAGTGGAATAAAGCGGCGACATACTCCTCATCCTCTCCACCATTGCAGGCAGCGCATCAATTACATAATCAATATCTTCCTTCGTATTGCCGCGGCCAAGGCTAAACCTGACGGAACTGTGTGATGCCTCCAGCGGGACGCCCATAGCAACCAGCACATGTGATGGCTCCAATGTGCCGGATGTGCATGCAGAGCCGGATGATGCCGCTATCCCCTTCATATCAAGATTTAGAAGCAGCGACTCTCCCTCGGCATATTCAAAACTCAAATTCACGGTATTTGGCGTTCTCTTAGTCGGATGACCGTTCAAACGCACATGGGCAATCTTCTCCATCAGGCCTTTCTCAAGCCTGTCCCTCAAGGCTGCAATATGCTTTATCTCCTCCGGCATATCTCTTTGAGCAATCTCACATGCCTTTCCCAACGCAACAATGCCCGCAACATTTTCCGTGCCGCCTCTCCTGTTTCTCTCCTGATGGCCGCCGTGGATAAGAGGCGTCAATCTCACCCCCCTTTTTACATACAATGCGCCGACTCCCTTTGGCGCATAGAGTTTGTGTCCTGAAACGGTCAAGAGATCAATATTCATCTTCTTTACATCTATAGGAACCTTTCCAGCGCCCTGAACTGCATCAGTGTGGAAAGGGATATTATGCTCTTTAGCAATTTTGCCTATCTCTTCAATCGGAAATATTACACCTGTTTCATTATTGGCAAACATAATCGTGATGAGTATAGTCTTTGGAGTTATTGCCTTTTTAAGCTGGTCTAAATCCAGCATACCCTTGCTGTCAACATCGAGATATGTAACATCAAACCCGGTTTTTTGAAGGTATTTGCATGTGCTTAAAACAGCAGGATGCTCTACCTTTGTGGTAATTATATGGTTCCCCTTGTCTCTCTTTGATTCTGCGATACCTTTTATTGCAAGGTTGTTGCCCTCTGAGCCGCAGCTCGTAAAGATAATCTCGCTTGCATCGCAGTTCAGAAGTTTTGCTGTCTTTTCCCTTGCATCGTCAACTCCCCTTCTTGTATTCCTGCCTGCCCAGTGAATGCTTGAAGGGTTACCGAATTCATCCTTCAGATACGGAAGCATTGCATCCAGAACTTCGGGATGGATTGGCGTTGTCGCATTGTTATCCAGATAGATTTTCTTCAAAACAACCTCCTCTTTAAATAAGGATTATAACAGTATCAAAGTGTCATAGAGTCAAAGAATTAAGTTTTTACTCTGACTCGCTGACACTTTATTATTTACTCCTTTTGAAAACTGTAAGGCCTCGCGGCTTAAGTCTTCGATTGTAATGGAATCTAAAAATTCTTTTATCTTGTCGGCCAGGCCTTTCCAAACACGTTGGGTAACACACTTATTTGCCTTTGCGCATATGGAAGGGTCTCCGTCAAGACATGCAACCGGATTTAAAGATTCCTCAACTACAAGTATTACCTCTCCCACCTTTATCTCGCTTGCAGGCCGCGCAAGAACATAACCGCCGCCGGGTCCCCTGAAGCTTTTTACAATATTACCCCTCCTGAGCTTGACAAAGAGCTGTTCAAGATAGGCCAGCGATATGCCTTCGCTGTCAGATATATCCTTTAGTGTTATTGGCCCGTCATTTGCATGACAGACAAGGCCGACCATTGCCCTTACAGCATATTGTCCTTTGGTAGATAACCTCATATTTTAGCAAATTCTAATATACCTTAATAATTTTGTCAAGTATTTTGATGAATTTACGACATTGCGCGCGTTTTTTTACAAATTCATGCATCAAATAACGGGGAGTTTCTGAAATTGTCTGCAATAGATTTAAAGAATACCTTCAGAATAGCCGTAAGAGGGATAGCAATCAATATGCCAAGCATCCCTAAAAGCTCTCCCCACACTAGTATGGAAACCACTGTAATTACAGGATGGAGCCCGACCTTTTGGCCGATAAGTTTGGGTGTTATCAAATAGGCCTCAAGTATCTGCATTATTACAAAGGCTATTATTACATAGAGGGGATGTAGAAAATCCTGAAACTGAAGCAAGGCCATTGTCCCGCCAAGCAAGATTCCAACTACCAACCCCATAAAAGGGATAAGAAAGGCTACGCCCGCTATTACACCGATGAAGAATGACAACTCCACCCCGATTATGTAAAGGCTTATGCTGTAAAGGACTATCATTATAACGGACAGTATAAGCTGGCCCCTCAGAAATGCGCTTAAGACATAATCTATCTCATCCCACTTTACATCAAACCAGTGTCTCTGCTTAGGAGGTATGTAGCGCCATGCTATGGTCTTTATCTTTTCAAAATCTCTCAGTATGTAAAAAACATAAAATGGTATTATAAGAAACCCCAGAAGACCTATGACATAGCTTAAAGTGCTCCTAAACGCAGAAGATAACCACCCGGCCAGCATAGATATTACATCCGGCGACAGCCCTTTTGCATAGTTTCCAAGCTGGATAATCAACTCTTCTATGGTTGTTGGCATACCTTTTAACATAAATATATTTTTTAATCTGGGCAGAATGGTATTCCCAAGGCTTGCGATATATGAAGGAAACTTTTCGCCGGCAATACTTATCTCCCGCTGGATAATTGATAAGAGAGTTGAGAACAGGAAAAAGGAGACAACAAGGAGTATCGCCAATATAGAGATGGTAGCAGTGATTCTACTAATCTTTTTCCTTTCCAGCAGTTCCACAAAAGGGTTCAATAGGTATGCCATAAAAAATGACAATATTATGGGGATAAAAACTATCCTCAAAGTATAAAGGATAAAAAGCAGGATTAATATAGCAGAAAACCCTAAAATAAATTTTGCTGATTTCCCTTTTTCCAGCATCACTTAATGTCTCCCATTATTTTTATTCCGCGATACATATACTGAAGACCAGACAGGATTGTAAGGGCGGCAGTTGCTGTTATAAAAAGTTGAATGTAAAGGATTGATAAAGGATAGAGGGTTATGATTATGGTGAGTATTTGAAATACCGTGGTAAACTTGCTTGCAATGGAAGGGCGAATGTCAGTCCCCTTGCCCATTAAAGATATTATAGCAATCCCTGAAAGGATTATTATCTCCCTGCTCACAACTATCACAGAAAGCCAGCCCGGCAGCATGTCCTTGAAGGCCAGACTCAGATATGCGGATATAAGCAGCATCTTATCGGCAATGGGGTCAAGGTATGCGCCAATGACCGTCTTTTGATTCAATACCCTTGCTATCAAACCATCAAGGCCATCTGTTATGCCTGCCAGAATAAATATAATCAAGGCCATCCATAGGTCATTGTGAATAACAAAGATGATAAATACAGGAACCAGTAATATCCTGAATATTGTCAGAAGATTTGGTATGTTCATAAGAAAAAAAAGGTTAAGGTTAAGGTTGATTTTTATGGAAGCCAGTCATAATAATTCTTTTGAGATCGGCCTCTTGCAGTCATCTTACCAGCAGGCATGGTTGAAAAAATAGCGTCTATTACGCGCTGAATCACCGGCTCATAAGTCTTTATAACCCCAAATTCAACAACATTTCTTTCAAGGCTCATATCAGAATCTTTAGTTTTAAACTCTGATTCCAATAATTTTTCCCCGCTGGCCCCGTCATATAATTCAAGCTTAGCCCCTATCTTCATAGAGGCGTAACTAAGGAAAACCGTAGAATCCCACTCTGTTACAGTAGTATACAGGATGGAATCCGCGCCCAATATTGACGCAAGTTCTTTTGGGGTTTTGTTATAGAATTCACCCCTTCTCATTCCGCTGCGAAGAAGCCTGTCATCTACGGTTTCCAGAGAGATTGGAGAATATCCCACCTGGATAAGTTTTTCATACGTCATAGTCCTGAAGAGGTAATGCGCATCTTTATCCCCAATATCGCCGCCCACCGGCATCACAGCAATTATGCTCGGCATCCGCTCGTTATAATCAGCCGTCAGTGTATATTGAACAGCGCTGCCACAGCCGGAAACCAACAACATAAAAATACAAATAAATATAATTTTCATCATTGATTTATTTGCCCTTTCATTGGAAAAAATCTTACATCTATCCTATCCGCAGAAAACCAACCTGATGCAACAGCGGATTCTATTTTCCAACCTTTTATATCCATAACCATAATTTCTTGTTTTAGCGCCTGGGCCCCTCCGCTTGTTTCTACGGTCATTTCTATTCTATCTCTGATAAATGAATTATAATGAATCGCTTTTACACCCTTGGTTCTCAGTATATTATTTCTGAAAAGTTCAAACCCTTTGTAGTCTCTAAGGTTCAGTATAGTAACGACGAGTTTTTTGATTTCTCCTTCATGAATAATCCCTGCAAAAGTCAAATCTTTTATTAACAGGTCAAGCGCAATATCCGCTTCTATGGAGACATTATATATTGTCACCCCGCCTTCTGTTGCAGATATCTCATCTTCCATGATTTCCTTTGAAAGGATGCGATAATTTAAAATATAGCGGCTCGCATTGCTGTAAATCTTATTATCCAGTATCAGGGTAAAAGTGTCTAACCCTCCTTGAGGTACGATTGTCTCGACTGCCTTTGCAACAGCCTTCCTGAACGCATCCTCAATAGCCATATCATCAGGTTTTTTTGTATCAATAGACGCAGGAATGCTGCCCATAACCTCAATGCGAATGATGTTATTATTGTGGGAAAAAGCGAGCGGTGAAATAAAAAACACAGCAACCAGCAATAAAATTATAGATTTAAAACTCATCTCAGAAACCCCTCTATCAAGGCTACTATCTTATCCTTTTCCTCAGAAGAAAACCATCTTATATCCGCTTCTTTCCTAAACCATGTCATCTGCCGCTTGGCATATCTTCTGGTGTTTTTCTTTATCTCTCTCACAGCGCCTTCCAATCCGTATTTATTTTGAATATAACCAATAATCTCTTTATATCCCAGGCCGCGCATTGCCTTGAGGTCGGGTGAATAACCCATATCCAAAAGTCTTCTTGCCTCTTCTACCAAGCCGGCCTTCATCATATTATCTACCCTATCCTCTATGCTTTTGTAAAGAGACTTTCTATCAGCCGATAATCCGACCTTCATTACCTCATACGGTTCTTCGGAAAAATTATGCTCCTTTTGAAAGACAGATATGGGCTTATTGGTCAGACAATAAACCTCAAGGGCGCGAATAATCCTTGCTGCATTATTGGGATGTATTCTGGACGCTGCCTCCGGATCCACCTCCTTCAATTTTCCATAAAGATACATCGTCCCCTCGCTTCCAGAGCCGAGGATAGCAAATTCATTCCTAAGCCGCACATCAGAGCCAGGGCCTTTGAAAAGCCCTTTTGTAAGCGCCTTTATATATAAACCTGTTCCGCCGGCAACAAATACATTCTTCCCCCTCTCGTGTATCTCCCGGATTGCCTTTGAAGCCTCATCGCTATATCTTGCAGCAGTGAATTCTTCATCCGGATCTGCTATATCTATCAGGTGGTGTGGAATTTTTTCTCTCTGCCCCTTAACAGGCTTTGCCGTGCCAATATCCATATAACGGTATACCTGCATTGAGTCAGCGCTGATAATCTCTCCATCAAACCTCTCAGATAGCTCCATGGCAAGCGCAGACTTTCCTGATGCTGTTGGGCCAACTATTACAATAATTTTTATCTTATCCATTTTACATCAAACCTTCCGAGCATCTCTTGTTAATGTTATGAGAGTAATCTCAGGGGGGCAATTAAATCTTATTGGAAGCCCTACCACACCAACACCCCTTGAGACATACACCTGTGTATAAGGCAATTTTACCAACCCGCCGGTGTATTTTTGACCATAATTAGACATAGTCACAGGCGCTATGGAAAATGGCAAGCGAACCTGGCCGCCGTGGGTATGACCCGCAAGCACTAAATCCACCCTTTCGGTTTTTGACATAACCTCTGCGTAATCCGGATTATGAGAAAGCAAAATCCGTGAGATATCATTAGGAACTCCATGAAAGGCTGCCTTTAAATCCTGAGTCCCTTCCATAAAATCCCCCACGCCAGCAATACAAATAGCCTTATCTTTTATCTCGATCAGTTTATTGGTATTTGTTATTACAAGGACGCGATATTTATTAAAAACATCTTTTGTCAGTTCTGCCCCTGCCCAGTGGTCATGGTTGCCAAGAACAACTAAAATGCCATTCGGCGATTTCAGCTTGCACAAGGCGCTGACAGCCGGCTCAATATATTTATGAGAATCATCCACATAGTCCCCTGTGAGAACCATCAAATCAGGCTTTAAGGTATTAGCCTCTTCCACAACCTTCTCAATAAACTTAATCCCGACGAACGGACTATGATGTATATCCGTTAACTGGCATATCCTGAATCCTTCAAACAGTTGAGGAAGATTGTTTATAGCTACGGTCTTTTTTTCTACGACAATACGTCTTGGTTCAAAAAAGACGCCGTCAGCAATAAGACCTGCTGCCCCGGCAGTTAGAGCGCCTTTTAAAAATTGTCTTCTTGACAACATATGGTTTATCTCCTTTTAAACATCCTCTCTATCTCAACCCTGGAGATGGCCTTTATAACAGGCCTTCCATGCGGACAATTGCCGGAAAAGTCAACATGAGTCAATCTTTCCAATAAGGCCTTTGCTTCCTCATTAGAAAGCTGCCTCTGCCCCCTTATAACGCTGTGGCAGGCTATCCGCATAAGAATATCATCCAGTCTATCTTCTATCCTGAAACTTATTTCAGAAGAGACCAGTTCCTCTAACATCCCTTTTATCAAACCACTGCAATCCCTCCCGGAAAGTATATCCGGCACGGCTCGTATTATGAATGCATTGCCGCCAAATGGTTCAATATCAAAGCCAATGCCCTTTATAGCCCCATGAGAATTTTCTAAAACATCTCTTTCCTGCAAGGAAAGCTCAATAGCCTGGGGAATAAGAAGCATCTGGCTGGTTACACAACGGTTCACATAGTAGTCTTTTTTTAATTTCTCAAATGCAATCCTCTCCGCTGCCGCATGCTGGTCTATTATATAAAATTCCCCTTCTCTTTCGCACAACAGATACTCCAGCCATAACTGGCCTATTATTTTTAATTCGCTAAAAAACAAGGTCTTGGCATCCCCGGCAGACCCGGCTAATTCTGTTTGGCTAACTTGCTCAGGGTTAGATCCTTGCTTAAATTGTGATAAATCATCATAACCTGAAGTTTTCTCCCTGATCCCTCCTGCCGGCATCTTATTTTCATATGGTTTGACAAAAGAGGCATGAGAAGGCGCCCCCCATATCCCAAGGGCAGCTTCTATTGCCCCTCTTGTAAGCTCATACACGTTTTTGGGATTTTTAAATCTCACCTCGCATTTTGTCGGATGCACATTGACGTCAACCTCTTGCGGCAGAGTGGTTATAAATAAAACAACAAAAGGATATTTGTCCCTGTATGTAGTAAGCAGGGATTTGCCGTGCGCAAGGCAGTTTCTATAGCCGTTTGCAACTGCATGATTGATTCCCCTGTCTCTTATCCATCGGTTATTTACATAGATAAAAAGCCCCCGGGTTGTGGAATATGCAGATTCAGGCTTCGCAACAAAGCCATGAATCTTCAGCGCCTCATCCCCTGCCTCTACAGGAATAATATCCTTTAAAAACCCCCTTCCAAAGACATCCGCAACCCTCGTCCTCAAATCAGCCTTCGTTGAAGTCTCTAATATAGAGACATTGTTATTATAAAGCCTGAACCTTATAGAGGGATACGCCAAAGCAAGCCTTGTAACAGTATCGGATATATGCCCAGTTTCTGTAGAGATTGACCGCATAAATTTCAGCCTTGCCGGTGTATTGAAAAATATATCTCTTACCTCAACCATGGTCCCGTTTGCGCAGCCGGCGTCGCTAACATCTTCTATCTTCCCTCCTTTCACTGTCACTATTGTTCCTGCAATCTCTCCGGAGACCTTAGTAGTCAAAACAGTTTCAGATACGCTGGCGATGCTGGGGATAGCCTCACCGCGAAATCCCATAGTGCTGATGGAATAAAGGTCTTCTTCATTCAACACCTTGCTTGTTGCATGCCTCTCAAACGCAATAACTGCGTCATCCCTTGTCATTCCTTCGCCATCGTCAATAACCTTTATCAGCTTCCTGCCGCCGTCGCGGATATAGACAGATATATCTGTTGCCTTTGCGTCAATAGAGTTTTCAACAAGCTCCTTCACAACAGAGGCAGGCCTCTCTATAACCTCGCCGGCAGCAATCTTTATGGCAAGAGACTTGGGCATTATCTTTATTTTATTGCATTGCGGCATAAAATGATGTTAAGACATTATTGTCTTTAATGTCAACTACAGCCTGAAGAATAGTTTGACATCATTTAAAGCACTGTGGAAAAAATATTGTTTACCCTCTTACTTCTCACACTAATCACACTGATCCTTAACCTGCCATTCGGCTATTTGAGGTCAATGGCAAAGAGGTTTTCTCCCAGATGGTTTCTATATATACACATACCAATACCATTTGTAGTTTTGATGAGGATATGGTTAGGCTTCAGCTATAATGCAATCCCTGTTCTGCTCATAGGGGCAATGACCGGCCAGCTTTTGGGCGGATACCTGCCCCTGCTTAATATCTGCAGGGACAGGAATAAAGCAAAACAACAATAGTTATGACATCTGCAAAAGAACCTGCAAAAATAGGAAATATCTTATCTGCTTTTTGGCGCAATAATACTCCTAATGCAGTGGCAAATTGGTTTAGAGTCCTAAGTCAATGGCCAAAGATAGCGGGGATAAACATAGCAAAAAGGGCCAGGCCGTTAAAGATCGCCGGAAAAACCTTATATTTAACAGTAGAAACATCTGCATGGATGGAAGAGTTGAAATATATAAAGGAAGACATTATAAAAAAGATAAATAACGAGCTTCAAGATACAGCAGTTAAAGACATTGTTTTCCGCCTCGGCAAGATTACTCATGCCCAAAAAACACCCGCCCCAACCCGACGATCCAATCCCCATCCGTTGGTGGGCAATGCCCACCCTACGCAACTCTCTCAGAAAGAAATGGATAACATTGACAGATTGGTGATCCCTGTAAAGGATGAGGAGTTAAAAGAAACCATCCGAAGGGCAATAATAGCAAACAAATGTCAGAGAATCCATAACTAAAAATAGGTCGGCAAGCAGGGTGATTTTGACTTAATTTTATTGACATATTAGGAAAAAAATGTTTACCTTTACATTTTAAAATTTTTGTTAAAAACTAAGGAGGCTATTATTTATGGGAATCAAGAATTATCTTTTTACATCGGAGTCTGTGACAGAAGGACATCCTGATAAGGTTGCAGACCAGATATCGGATTCGGTTCTTGATGCAATCCTTGCTCAGGATCCCAAAAGCCGGGTTGCATGCGAGACGCTGGTTACTACAGGCCTTGCGCTTATAGCAGGGGAGATAACTACAAAGGCGCAGGTAAATTATCCTGAGGTTGTAAGGAATACTATCAGGGATATCGGTTACACCGAGGCCAGCATGGGTTTTGATGCCCATACCTGCGCTGTTATGGTAACGATTGACAAGCAGTCGCCTGATATTGCAATGGGTGTTGATACTACGGAGGGTAAGGAACAAGGCGCAGGAGACCAGGGGCTCATGTTCGGCTATGCCTGCAATCACACGTCAGAGTTAATGCCAATGCCGATACATTTTGCGCACAAGATAACAGAGAGGCTGGCAGAGGCAAGAAAGAAGGGGATATTAAAGTTTCTAAGACCTGATGGAAAGTCTCAGGTTACTATCCAATACATAGATAATAAACCGGTAAGGGTTGATACTGTGGTTGTTTCAAGCCAACATTCGCCGGATGTGGACAACAAAACGTTGAGGGAAGCTATCATTGAGGAGGTGGTAAAGAAGGTTATTCCTGCCCAGTTTTTGGATAAAAATACAAAGTATTATATAAACCCAACAGGAAGGTTTGTCGTCGGCGGACCACAGGGCGACTGCGGGCTCACCGGAAGAAAGATAATAGTTGACACATAC
>ORMF010703792.1_pt1 | contig 27967 bp, 22 predicted proteins | sample 1779871 | NCBI WGS metagenome assembly ORMF01 (sample SAMEA104232316, study PRJEB22302) | groundwater metagenome | biome: forest; feature: aquifer; material: groundwater | place: USA | collected 2011-08-07 | depth 5.4 m | reverse complement strand
TTCGCTGACCTCAAAGCGCCCCGGGCCGTCATCTCCGCTCCCTACGAGGGGCAGCGGATCAGCCCGGTGTATTTCCCGGAGGGCAATGCCTTTGAAATCCTGGCCGTCTCCGAGGATACCGACCTGGCCAGCATCCAGCTTCAGATACGCTCCAAGAGGCCCGATGGCGTCTGGGAGCCGTGGTCCAACCTGTCCGGCATGAAGTGGCAAGATGGCGTGGACAATCCCAATGTGGTTACGGTCTTCGACCGGCTGGACCGCCGGCCGCCGCGCCGCGAGTTCACCTTCAAATGGGTGGACAGCGCCATCCGTCCCTTTGGCGAGGCGGAGTACGCCTTGCGGGCCATAGCTATTGACAAGGCCACCCGGGCCAATACCGACATGGACTCCCCGTCGGTGGTCTTCCGCATTGACGGCACCAAGCCCTCAACGCTGAACACCGTTCCCGACTACCAGGCCAAAGATGATCAGCGCATCTATCAGAGCGAGCTGAGCGCCACCTTTACCGATGACATGAGACCCGGAGACTTCACCGACCGCACTTTCTATGTGACCGATCTGCTCAACAACAATGCTCAGGTGGCTGGCTATGTCTCCTACAATCCGGCGTTGCGCAAGACTGTCTTCGTCCCCATCGTGCCTTTCAAGGCGAACGGTTTCTACCGCGTAGTGGTGAAGACCGATCAGGTGAAGGCCGATGGCACCATTGACCGCGGCGTGCACGACCTGGCAGGCAACCCATTGGATACCCTTATGATGTGGACGTTCCGCACCAAGGGCACGGCTCTGGAGCCGTCATGGACAATCACCCTCAGCGCCAGCCAGGGGCCTGTCACCGACGGCAACAATATCGCCGGCGTGGAGTACGGCGCCCTGGACCTCGAAGACCCGAAGGACGTGCGGGAGGTGCCGTCCCTGGTTGACCGGCTGCTGATGAGGGCTGACCGGCTACGTTTGAGCTTCTTGAACCGGCAAGGCGCAGCCTTCGACCGAGACATGCGTCCCGCCGATGGCCGGCTCTCCCATCACTGGTCCTTCGCGGTGAAGAACGCCGCAGCCGGCACGCCGGTAACTATCATGTGGACGCCGTCGGTGTACCTGGGCAAGAGCACCCGTGATTACCAGATCCTGCGCCTGGTAGAGTTCGATAGTAGCGGTAATGTGAGCAACACGATACCCCTTAACCCATCCCAGGCGGTGCTTGATCTCAATACAGGACTCTACAAGCCGCTGGTAGCCTACACCTACACACCGGCGGCAGACGAGACTGCCCGGTACTTCCGCCTGGATGTGCAGAAGTCCGAGCTGGTGGTTGCCGACTTCAGGAAGGGCACCTCCGGCTGGGTATTCTTCTCGGTCCCGACCACGCCGCAAATAGCTGACCCCTTCGTCAATCTGGGCGATGATATTGACCCGATGAAGGTCTACTGGTATGACACCGAGACCAGCGGCTACAAGGTCTATCCGCTGGACCTGGGAGAAGTCTCCTTGCGGCCAGGGCGGGGCTACTTCACCTATCTACAGAAAGATGCTGTGGTTGACATTGGAGGCGCCGTCAACCGCGAAGACGTGGCACTGGAGTTGGGAGCGGCCGGCTTCCATGCCATGGGTAATCCCTTTGTCCTGCCCGTCAATATCGAAAACCTCAAGGTGACAAAGGACGGGACGGACAAGACATTCGGAGAAGCGGTTGCCGCGGGGTGGGTTTCGGGCACCCTCTACCGGTGGAAGCTGTCCATTTCCCCTGGGGAGGCAGCCGATGCCGATGTGCCGGTATCCGCCGAGGGGGCGTTGCAGCCGTGGAAAGGGTACTGGCTGGAGACGAAGGTGGCCAACATTACTCTCACGATACCGGCTCCCCAGAATGGGACATTCCCGCTCGATACCGAGCCCCCCACATCAACGGTGATCAGCGCCAACGCGAACTCGCCGACGGTAACGGTGAAGTGGACCGGTGAGGATGCCACCTCGGGGGTGAAGTGGTATGACGTCCAGTACAAAGACAGCGCCAAGGGGGCCTGGAGCGACTGGCTCGCCGGGACTACCAGCACCAGCGCGGTATTCCCCGGCGAATACGGGCACACCTATTACTTCCGCTCGAGGGCGCAGGACTATGCCGGCAACTGGGAGGAGTACTCCGGGGGCAACGGCGACGTAAGCATAACCCCGAAACCCACAGCCGCCGACAAAGCCTCCCCCAACACCTCCGCCAACGCGGCGCCGGCGCTGTCCGTAGCCTCGCCCAACGGCGGCGAGGACCTGGCTATCGGCTCAACAGCAACCATTACCTGGGGGTCATCCGGCCTTAACGGCACAGTGAACATCCAACTTTCAAGGAATGGCGGCCAGACCTGGACCACCGTCGTGTCCAAGACTGGCAACGATGGCAGCTACATCTGGACGGTCAAAGGACCGGCGACTGCCCAGGCCCGAGTCAGGGTCACCAGCACCTCTAGAGGCGGCCCGTCGGACACCAGCGACGCCAACTTCAGCATCTCCAACGCTGACCTGGTGCCCAATGCGACGCCGGTCTCCACGAATGGCGGACCAACGCTCACCGTAACATCGCCCAACGGCGGCGAGAGCTGGCTAGTGGGGTCAAAGCAGACCATCACCTGGTCGTCATCCGGCGTCAAAGGATATGTGAGGATCGAGCTTTCCCGCGACAGTGGCCAGACCTGGACGACCATCGTGTCACGGACCCGCAACGACGGCAGCTATACCTGGAAGGTAAGCGGGCCGGATACTACCCAGGCCCGGGTCAGGGTCGCCAGCATTTCCACGGGCGGCGCCTCCGATACCAGCGACGCTACCTTTACCATCGGCGGTTAGCTTGCGTTGGGTGGACCCGCAAGGACTAGCAAGGAGGGGCCCCGACACATTGGGGCCCCTCCTTCGTCATGCCCCTCTATTCACGGAACAACCTTGACCCGCCATCAAGAACGAAGACCTGAAAACCCGGCGCCTTGGGGAGCCCCCAAGAACCGGCGGTCAAACCGTAGGGGCGCCCCGATGAATCGGGGCGCCCCTACGCCTGCACCATCTGGGTGAGAAAGCTGCCCGTACCGGTAGACATACTAGGTGGTGGATTCTGGCAGACAGACGGTCCGGCTGCCGGATGTATTCGTGCCCGCCCTGCCGGCAGAGGAAGAACAGGTGTGGATGCACTTCCCGGAGGAGTGACTGAGGACTGGTGGGTCTGCCCGTGCCGGCGCCCCAAAGCTTCGCCTTAGCTCGGGCTAGGCGCTGCCGGCCCTGTTACTAAAGGGTGCGTTAGTAAGTGGACACCGGCGGTTCTCCCCTACGAACAAAGCCCGTCGGAAGAGTCCGGCTACTTACGGTCTTCTTAGTAAGTTATGGATCTCTTCAGTTTGACCGCAGCTCAGACAGGAGGTCCACCTGAGCCGCCATCTGTACGAGAGCGTCATCCCCCACCCTGGTGATGAGAAAACGACGACCGGAGCCGTCCCTCTCGATGAACTGGCGCCTCGTGCGGAAGTCTAGATATTGTACGGACTGGGTGTAGCTCAGGTTGCTGCCGATATCATGGTGGTTTTGGTAATGCTGCCGCCCCGGCACAACCGGAGCATCTCATAGACGATCTCCACGTTCGACCTGCGAAGTGCTGTTGCCGGTCTCACCGCGCCTCACCTGCCTCCGTCGGAGCTAGCATCGCTCCCCCTATCTTGTAGCCCATGCCCCGAACGTTGACGATGATACTGGGCTGAATGCAGCTATCACCCAGTTTCATGCGTAGACTCTTGATGTGCATTGCCAGATAGTGCCGGTAGCAAAGAGGCAGGTGTTCACCCCAGACCTCCAGCGCCATCCTCTCCCGGGGAACGATCCTGCCGCCGTTCTTCACCAGAAGCACCAGTATCTTGAGCTGGATCGGGGTGAGCTCTATGGGACGCCCGGAAACGAGCACATCCGCAGTCTCAGGGTTGACACATACGGGGCCAGCTCGGAATCCGGGGCCGGGGAAACGTTGGACCTGCTGACCCTCACGACCTAGCGCAGCGCCCGAAGACAGCTCGATGAGGTCATCGAGAAAACCAGAGGCTTCTCCTGTCTCCCTGAACAGCTCGTCCAGGGTCGGCTTGTGGTGTGCGGGACCGTCTAGTGAACGCAGGAGGTCAACGAGTTGGAGCGCCGCGAGCAGGCGCGCAGCCTTGGCTTTCTGCGCCTCGACACCGACACCAGCCTCGCCTTGCCCCTTTGTAGCGGTAACCATTTGTAGGACTCCCTTCCGGTGTGCTAAAGGCTTTCGCCTGCTAACAGGCGAGTGTGAAGATCTTTCGTATCCCTGTCAGGCTCGATATCCAGCGCCTTTTTGAGAGTCTGAAGGCACACGTTGTACCACGCCAGGGCACGGGTGCGATGCCCAAGTCGGCTGTAGCACCGTATCAGATCGCGGTAGACGTGTTCGCAGCAGGGGTCCCTATCTAACAGCTTATGGCAATAAGCTATTGATCCCTCGAAGTCACCTGCACTCATGCCTCCATGGGCAAGTTTGCCTACGATAGTGAGATACGCGTCCTTCAGGGCCTCCCGTCGCAGAAAGGTCCACTCCTCGTAGACATCATCTTCGAAGTAGTCCCCTCGGTACAGCTTTTCTCCCAGCTCATACAGCGCCAACGCCTCACTGTGGTTCCCCATCACTTCCAGACGGCGGCCTTCCTTCCAACATTGTTCAAACTCTTCGACATCAACCCAGAGCTCCAGTTGGGGATTGATTGTATAGCTACTTTCCATGAACACGATGGGGGAGCGTTCGGAGCTCGCCTGGTTGCCTTTACTACCGTCACTCAGCGTTTGCCGGAGCGAATGGACGGCTACCTTCAAGGAGTCACTGGCTGAGTGAGGTTCGCATTCAGGCCACACGGCTTCCATAAGCTCGTCTTTCGGTACGCGGCGGCGCCGTTGAGCTATCAAGTACTTGAATACTGACTTGGCTTTGATACTGCGCCACGACCCCAGCTTGTTCGGGCCCTGCCAGACCTCGAAGCTTCCCAGGCAATAGACTCGAAAACCGTGGCGCACCTGAGCCCCATCCGCTGGCGATAGCAGGTCACGCACAGCAACAGCAACCCCGCCAGGTCTTGCGACCTGTGTCTCGACTGGTGCGGTAGCCCAGGCATTGCGCCAACCCCGGGCGGCAATGCCTGTACCAGCGCTCCCGATAGTCATATGCTTTACCTCCCACCGGCCTCAACAGACCCGGTTGGCCCGTCCCACAGGGGACCACCCTCGGTTGGAGAACCGCGGGCCAGTCCTCGTGCCTGAAGAACACCAAAACTATACGTGAATCCGGCGCTCTGCATACCACTTCTATAACACGCCTCTGTACGTGATTCCAGTGGCGTAGCTCTATAGCCTTACTCTAGAGCTGTTGTCTGGTCTTCACCTATAGAAGTATGTTCCGGAGGGCGAGCATGCACCTGGCTTGCCCCCGGCCTCCAACGCGGGGCTTGTTCACCACATTGAGAAACACCTGTAGACCATAGGCATAGCTCACCAGGTATTGAGGCGGGTGCGGTACCTGAGGAACTCCAGGTAGTCGTCCACCTCGAGGACACCGAGGGAGAGACCTACCAACCGCCCTCCCACGAACTCACGGTGGAGCTTGTGCCCCATGGAACATCCTTGTCTCAACAAGCGTTTTGTCCATTCCAACCCTCCGGGAATTGTATACATATCCGCTGCTTCCTCTTGGTGCATGTAAGGGCATTTTGTTCCACACTTGACGATGCTAGCTTTGTGCTAGCCGTACCTTCACAACTGAATGGCTAAGGCTTCCAGGAATGGCAACCTGGAAGCCTTAGGCGAGCAACCCTAGTCCCGACACATGGGGACAGGGGGCTAACAGGCTTCCGTTGCGACAAGAGCCAAAGCGCCTTTCTGCTACAGTAGGCGTCTTGCCAAAGGGCTTACCAAGGGCGATAGCGACAGGCAAGCCAAGACGGGCCCCGTGCCCGCCCTCCCCAAGGGCAGCCACAGGGGGCTTGCCCCTACGCGTTTGTTGCGTGCTGCGTCTGGCTATGGCGCAGCAGGGGGTGGGGGTGGGGGGACCGGCAACGCACGCGGGGGACGGGCCACCCGCTGGCGACGGCGCAGGAAGTAGACCACGGCTATGATCGCCGCCCAGAAGGGGATGAAGAAGAAGGCCCAGATGGCCAGGGTGGCCACACCTTTCCCCACTATCACCAGAGCTCTGAGGGCGTCCTTCACGGTGTCCACGAAGCTCCACCCCTCATCCACCAGGGGCTTCTGGCTGCCCGGCACCGAAAGTGTAACCGTAATCAGGGACATGGAGGAGCTTCGTTCCAGGAACTGGATGCGCCCCTTGCGGCGCTCGATATCCGACTGGACGTTGGCTAGCTCGCGTTGGACCTGGAGCGTGTCACTGATAGTGCGTGCGTCCTTCATGATGGTGAGCAACTGCGCCTCAGTCGCCTGCAAGCTGGTCAACTGCGCTTGGAGGTCAACGTACTCCTCGGTGACGTCCTCGGCCTCTTGCTTCTCAGACGGGACCTTGACCGCCAACCCACGTAGCTCCCGCAGGGCATCGTCGGTGCGCTCGCTGGGCACCCGGATGGAGATGGTGGCCTGCTGGGTCTCCTGCTCCACCTCGGCGCGCACCAGGAAACCGCCCAGTCGGGGTGCCATGCCGATAACCTTGTCCGCTGCCTCCTGGAGGTTGTTCACCAAGAGGGCCATGTTCACTTTGCGTACCAGGAGCCGCTGCTGGGACGACGGCAGGGTGAGGGACAGACCTGCCTGGCCCCGTTCCCCCACTGGACCTGCCTGGCCTGCTGGACCCTGGGCGCCTGACGGTCCACTTGGCTGCGGCGCCGCCGGGCCACACGCGGCCAGCAAGCCTACGGCCACCAATAGGACAGCAAATACGTAGAAAAGGCGTTTCGTCACCATCAGCGTGCCCTCCTTCACATGTCCATTGGCGAGAGCATAGCACATTGTTGGGCTGTGGGGCGCTATGTCCTGAGACATGCGGTGTGCCCTCCATGAGGAGTCGGGCCTGTCAGTCCCGACTTGGCGGGACTGGACTCCCGCTTTTCGCCGACCTGCTAACCTACTGGGGGCTGGCCTCCAAACGCTGGATGCCGTAGGCATCGAGCAGGTCCTCAAACGCCGCGTCCGCCTGCCGGAAAAGAGCCTCGGCCTCCTTCGCCATGCTACTGGCAGCATCAACCTTGGCGAGGTCTCCGAACAATAGCCCCTTGAAAAGCTCGGACAGAGTCTCCCGCTCTTTGCTGAAGGCGCTTATGTAGACACCGTGTACCAGGGCCGCTTTCACCGTGGAGGGTGTTCTCATCTCTGAGACCCGCGAGTGCAACTGCTCGCTTTGTTCCAGGAAGTCGGTGAACCTTTCCACAGCCACGTCGGGCGCCGTGTCGGCCATCGCCGCGCTGAAGGCGTTGCGCTCCTCCACCTGCCTCTGATGGTCCAGGCGCACCGCCATCATGCCCCTGGCAAACAGGACGACCTCCGCCCGCGCCTGTTCGGGCGTAAGAGTCGCCGCCGGTTGAGGGTCAGGGGCCTGAGTGGGTGTCGGTGATGGGCAGGCCAGGGTAGAGAAGGCCAAAGCTAACGCGGTCGTGACTACTACGGCCCTGACCATGCCAACCTCCTTCACAACGTAGGGGAAGGGGAATCCTCTCTCCCCCAGAGGGAGAGAGCTAGAGTGAGGGGGAGATTGCTCCCAGACAACGTCGCCACTAGCCCTGTAGCAGCAGCCTGCGCACCAGGAACAGCGCCGCCGTGGTGGCCCGGCGCTTGACCATGGCCCGCTCGCCGGGGAAGGACACATCGTGCGCTCGTACCACGTCTCCCCAGGCGACGCCGATGAACACGGTACCCGCTGGCTTGCCCTCCCGGGGAGATGGGCCGGCCCCGCCGGTCACGCCAATGCCCACATCTGCCCTGAGGGCGCGGCAGGCGGCCTGGGCCATGGCCTGGGCCACCAGGGCACTCACGGCCCCGTGCTCCTCGATCAGGCGAGGGGCCACCCCGTAGGCGGTCTTGGCCTCATTGGTGTAGGTGACCAGGCCACCCTTGAAATAGTCGGAGCTACCGGGTGCATCGGTGATGGTGCTGGCCAGCAGGCCACCGGTACACGACTCCATGGTGGCTAGAGTGAGCTTGCGTGAGCGGAGCAACTCGCCTATCACGCCCTCCAGCGTCTGATCATCCGCTCCCCAGATGCGGTCGCCGAACACGCCCCGCAGCTTCTCCTCTAGCGGCGCCAGGAGGGCCTTGGCCTCTTCGGTTGTAGCCGCCTTCGCGGTGAGCCGCAGGTGCACCCCGTCGGGCTTGGCGTAGGTGCCAATGGTGGGATTGGACGAGCGGGAATGCGGGCTTACCATCTCGTCCACGGTCCCCTCGCCGACGCCGTAGGTCTTGAGGGTGCGGGACAGGATTATAGCGCCGGTGGCCCGCTCCCGCAGGCGAGGCTTGACCTCGTTGGTCCACATGCGCGTCATCTCTCGCGGGGGCCCAGGCATGACTGCGATGATGCGGCCGTCCTTTTCCACCCACCAGCCGGGGGCAGTGCCCACGGGGTTGGGCAGGGACTGGGCCGATGGTATTAGAGTGGCCTGCTTGAGGTTGCGCTCGGGCATGGCCACGGTCCGGCGCGAGAACCACTGTCTCAGGTGCTGCTCCAGCTCGGGGACCACGCGCATCTCCTCGCCCAGGGCCTGGGCTATGGCGTCGCGGGTCACGTCGTCATCCGTGGGCCCAAGGCCGCCGGTCGTGAGGACGAGGTCGGAGCGGGAGAGCGCCCGGCGCAGCACCTCGGCGATACGGCCCTGGTTGTCTCCCACCTGGGAGATGAAGTAAAGGTCAATGCCCTGGGAGGGCAGCTCCCCGGCCAGGTAGGCAGCGTTGGTGTCCACTATCTGGCCGAGCAGAAGCTCGGTGCCTATGGAGATGATTTCAGCTTTCATTCTGCTCCGATGTCACGACATGATTGACCAACCTTGGCTGGCATGGTAGCATGAAGTCAATCCGAGCAATCGGAGGTGGATGGCTCGTGAGGGCCAGCGTAGAAGGGTCAGGGAAACCTGGCTCTTTTATTTTACGCCAAGAATACTTTGCCATAGCCCTGCACTCTCCCTTGGTAGATCTGGCGGTTGTACTTGGAAGCGATAACCCTACATAGGTCCCTCCCAAATACATCTCCGGGGTCCGTAATCAAGCGACGTTCCAGCAAGATCTCTTGCTTGACAGGATAAGCGAGCAAGTCAGCCACTTGTAAGCCAGCTATGTTTGCGGATTTGGGTTTCAGCTTTAGCTCCTTACTGGTCAGTGCCCGCTGAAAAGAGCCAGCCCAGCGATAATACGTGCCTGCCTTGTACAGTGTCATGTATGCTTCCTTGAGTTGCAGGTCTTCTGCTCCGCCGCGGCTTTCGGCCAAGACATCGCCTTGAGCATTGTGGAAGTTTAGGAATCCAATGTACCGTTCCAAGAGCGCCGCTGAACAATAGTGATAAGGGTGGTAGGCTCCACCAGCATACCGTTGAATGTGGGCTTTCTTGTCTATGGTCACGCCAATCACCCCGTAGTCCTGGTCGGCCAGGAACTGCAGCAGGTCAGTGTTGAAGCGCTGGGCGTTTCCCTCGTCCCGTAGCCTCCAGAACGGCCCCTGTCGGTTGAGAAGTTCCTTCCTGTGAAGAATCACCGGTTCATCGGGGTTGTGTGGGAAGTGCCGCTGTTGCAGGCTCTCAAACGCAGGATGAAAGCTGTCCCTGTACGTTTCCGCTTCCACAAAAAGGCCCAGCAAGCACAGATACCTCTTGGCGGGATCGTCAATCTCCCCATATGTATGGTCGCCAGATTCGTCAATGTATAGACGGTATCGTTTCATCGGGTTCTGTGGATACTATCCACTGCAGGGTAGCCAAAGTCGGACTAGCGTAGTGCCCCGATGTCCTCAAACATCTGTTGATGTTTGGGGCAGAACTCGTAGGGGGCGCCAAGCTGGGCGTATAGGGCCTCCTCTTGCCAGTGGGCATTATACAGCCGGCAGCCCTTGTCGGCGCAGAACGGGTTGCCCGTCTGGTGGTGGAACAGGGCCTGGGCCACGTAGCCCGCCAGAATGTCGGTCAGTCGAGGGTCATCAGGATGGATGGTGCGCCCGCGAAACGCCGGGTCCAGCTCCACGGCGGCGGCGTCGGGCACACCCAGGGCCTGGTACTGCCGCTGGAGCAGGTGGTACTCCCGTGGCTTGGCCAGCGCTTCGGTCAGGCCCGAGACGGAAAGCAGGCACGGGTAGGAGTAGATTCCCACGCGGGCGTGGTAGCGACGGTCGGCCTCCTCCCAGGTGCCCAGCATCTGGTTGGTGAACACGATGTGCAGGTGGCCCAGGTTGCGCTCCGCCTTTGGAATCAACGGGCGCAGCAGCAGGGCAACCTCGTAGCCGTCGTACAGGATGCCCCAGGCCGAACTAGCACCGGCCAGGCGGCGGCGCTCGTAGGCCACCTCGCCATAGAGAGGGACGAAGGAGGCATCCAGGGGTCTATCGGCGCGGCGGACCTTGGCCCGCGCCCAGCCTTGGGCCACACGGTCCAGGGCAGCCCCATCCTGAGCCAGAGGCTGAAGGAATGGGGGCCGGGTGTCCACTTCCAGATTGGGGAGCCAGCCCTTAAGGAGACCAGCCAAACGTGCCAGGTCCAACGTGGGACAGGCTGCTTCCCCATACAGGTGCACCTTGAGGTCCATCAGCGTGATCCACAACACAGCGTAGGGGCACAGCATGCTGTGCCCCTACGTTCGGCATGAAGAAAGGACTCTGCCCAACCCCGACGGGTGCCTCGCGGCATTAGGGTACGTCCTATTGGGTTAGGCGGCCACCCCCTGAAGGAGGGGCAGGGCGAGCTTGGCGGCACGCTTGCCGGAGAGTAGCATGGCGCCGAAGGTGGGGCCCATGCGGGGCAGGCCGTAGACCGTGGTCACCGACATGCCACAGACCATCAGGCCGGGGTGCACCTCACCGGTGTGCTCTACTACCAAGTCCTCGGAGCGCTCCACCCACATGGCGCCGAAGCCGACGGTGTGCATCATGCCCCGCTGCTCCAGCTTGCGGCAGACCGTGGCGTCGTGGCCGGTGGCGTCAATGAGCAGACGGCACTCCAGGGCTACCGGGTCTACGCAGGTGATCTCCCGGGGCAGAGCATTGACCGGCGTCCAGTTGACCACCACTCCGGCCACCCGGTTGCCCTCGCGCAGCACCACGTCATCGAACATGGTCATGTTGGCGAACTTGACGCCGGCATCGCAGGCCGCGGCAATAAGCTTGGAGCAGGCATGGGGGCCATCGGCGGTGTACAGTCCCTCGCTGGCCTTCTGGTAGGGGATCTCCAACTCGTCCAGGACCTCCTGGGCCGGGGCGCGGAAGGTTACCGTGTTCATCAGGTAGCCACCGATCCAGAAGCCGCCGCCCAGGTAGTTGTTGCGCTCCACGATGAGCACGCGACGTCCCGCCTCGGCCAGTTCCTTGCCCGCCATGAGGCCGCTGGGTCCTGCGCCGATGATGATGACATCGCTGTCGGCGAACTTCTCGAACTGGCGCAGGAAGCCGCCGACGATGGCGCGGGTGACATCCTTCTCGTCTACTGGTGCAAATATGGGCATGTAGTTACTCCTCCTTCGGTGTGAACGCTAAATGAGCAGCAAACGGGCTGGCCTCAGCTCGTGCCTGATGGGGTCCAACTCCAACCCGAGAGACTCCAGGGTGACCACTCCCAGGACAGGTGTGTCTCCAGACTCGCCGAAGATCACGGGGCTGGTACTCTCTTCGGTCTTGTAACCAAACGTGGCTTCCCCGATCCTTAGCTTGATGACACTACCGTCTGCCAGTTGGAAAGAACGCTCTCTGAAAGGGTCAACGCGAAGCTCTTGGAGCACAGGTGCTGGCAACAGGCTGTACAGGGCCCCACTATCCACCAGCAGTGTGACCTCGCGGGCGGGGCCGCCCTGGGGGTTACGTACGGTCATCGTGACGTGGGTGAAACCCATGGTGCCTAGCACTTCTCCGCCGGCCGGCCTGGGCCGCCCAGGTACTGGGAGACCAGCTCCATGGCGCAGTATTTGCCGCACATGGAGCAGGCGCCACCCGAGGTAGTGTGCTGGGCGTGCCCCGCCTCAGCGCGCTGTGGGTCCAGGGAGAGGCGGGCCTGAGCTTGCCAGTCCAGGGCCTTGCGGGCCTGGGCCATCTGCTTGTCCCACTCCCAGGCGCCCTTGACGCCTTTGACCAGGTCGGCGGCATGGCCCGCGATGCGGGCGGCGATTACCCCCTGGCGTACATCATCGGGGTCAGGCAGCGACAGGTGCTCAGCGGGGGTCACGTAGCACAGGAAATCGGCGCCCGCGGCGGCGGCCAGCGCCCCGCCGATGGCAGAGGTGATGTGGTCGTAGCCCGCAGCCACATCGGTGACCAGCGGCCCCAGCACGTAGAAGGGCGCACCCTGGCAGAGCTTCTTCTGGAGCTGGATGTTGGTGGTGATCTCATCCAGGGGCACGTGGCCGGGGCCTTCCACCATCACCTGGACGCCGGCCTCCCAGGCCCGCTGGACCAGCTCCCCCAGGGTAAGCAGCTCCTCAATCTGGGCGCGGTCAGTGGCGTCGGCCAGGCAGCCGGGGCGGAGGCCGTCGCCCAGGCTGAGGGTCACGTCGTACCTGCGGGCCATCTCCAGGAGGCGGTCGTACTGCTCGTACAGGGGGTTCTCCTTCTGGTTGTAGAGCATCCAGCCTACCAGGAAGGAGCCACCTCGGGATACCACATCCACCACGCGCCCCTGGGCTTTGAGGCGGGCGATGGGGGCCAGGGTCACGCCGCAGTGCAGGGTCATGAAGTCCACGCCGTCCCGGGCCTGCTCCTCGATGGCCGCGAACATGTCCTCGGGGTCCATGGCCACGATGGCCCCCTGCTGCTCGATGGCGTGGACGGTGGCCTGGTAGATGGGGACGGTGCCGAAGGCCAGCGACGTCTGCTTGAGCAGCATCCGGCGCACTGAGGATATGTCGCCGCCGGTGCTCAGGTCCATCACTGTATCAGCGCCGGCCTCGGTGAGCACGCGCAGCTTGACGAGCTCCGTCTCGGGGTTGGAGTAGTCCGACGACGTGCCGATGTTGGCGTTGACCTTGGTGCGCAGCCCCTGGCCAATGCCACAGGGGTCTAGATGGCGATGGTTGATGTTGGCAGGAATGCACGTGGACCCCCGGGCCAAGCCAGCCCGGATGACCTCCGGGGCCACGCCTTCGCGTTCGGCGACCCGTGCTATTACCGGGCTGATATCTCCGGCCAGGGCAAGCTCCCGCTGCGTCATCGTCCTCTCACAAAACAATCAGACCAAGAGCCTCGGTTCACAGCGAATAGACTCTTGGTCTAGACTCTGCCGCTTCCCTACGCTTGCATTACCAAGTTCAGGTTCCTAGGGTTCTCCGATGAATCGGAGTCTCAGCCTGCTGAGCACCCCTAGCGGCCTGGGCGATATTCTTTTAAGACTGACCTGAGAATACAACAATGGTCGCCAAAAAGCAACGGGTGGCGGAATCCAAAACACACTACCTAATGTGTCTGCCGGAAGGTGCTGGTATCTCAGCGAGCTGGTGCGATAACAAGCGTCGGGTGAAGACGGTAGTGGGTGAATCAGAGGATGGCCACACACAGAGAGGCTTCTCCCCACTGGGGGTAAGTTGTAGAATGCCGTTGAGGGCGTTGCTACATGGCCGGAACGGTTCAAAGCGTCCATACAAGGTCTTCATCGCCTGCGATACTCGTACGGGGCTGGACCTGGCGCCCACGTGAAACATACCCTGAAGCGGGCGATACCCCTACTCCAGGTGGTCGCACCGGGCTGGAGGACAGGCTATGAGCGTTTGTTTCCTTGACCCAGTTGAGGCGCCCAAGCTAAAACAGGCTATCAACAGCGACCCAGAGTTCAAGCTGGCCGCGGAGTTCATGATCCAAGACGTATTGCTTGCCGCAGGGGATTCGCGGTGCATAGTCAAGGTGCGTGAGGGCGTGGTAACGGAGATAAAGCTGAATCCCACACTCATGGACCCATGGAGCTTTTCCATAAGGGCCTCGGCCCAGTTTTGGGATAAGTTCCTGCAACCGATACCGCCCCCCTTTCACAATGGCCTGTTTGCTGGAATGACCCATGGAATCCTGAAGATCGAGGGTAATCTCGAAGCTGCCTTTGCCCACTTCTGGGCTATGGCTCGAATGCTGGATGTGGCGAGACAGATACAGAATGAGTAGACAAGCCAACACCGCAATCACAGGAGGTCCACCAATGGTGCGATTCGAGCCCGTAACTGGGAAGTACGTTTACGTTGAGGTCCAGGGTATTGAGTACAGGGTGTACTTTGAAGAGAATGGGAGCGGCATCCCGCTGGTTTGCCAGCATACTGCCGGAGGCGATAGCAGGCAATGGCGCCACATCCTGAATGACAAGGAGATTACCTCCAGATATCGCGTCATCGCTCCCGACCTGCCCTATCATGGCAAGTCACTACCTCCGGAATCGTTCGAGTGGTGGAAAGAAGAATACAAGCTGACCAAGAGCTTCTTTGTAGACTTCCACGTCGAGTTCAATCACGCCGTGGGGCTGGAGGAGCCGGTGTTTCTGGGAGCTTCCGTAGGGGGTAACCTGGCGGTTGACCTGGCACTCGAGCGCCCTGAGGAGTACCGGGCAGTTATCGGCTTGGAAGCATCCATACGTAGAGGGGGCACGGCCGGTTACTCCCGGTGGCCGCGTCATCCGAGGATAAGCACCACCTTCGCGGCTGCCAGAATGGCGAGCATGATGTCTCCGACCAGCCCGGAGAAGTACAGGCGAGAGGTAACGTGGGCGTACATGCAAAGCGCCCCGTCTGTTCTGGTGGGGGACACGTACTACTACTATATGGACCACGACTTGACCGGCAAGGCCCAGGACATAGATACCGCCCGGGTTTCCGTGTATCTTCTCACCGGAGAATACGACCCTGGTACGCCACCGGAACTCACAAGGCTGCTGGCGCAACAGATAAGGGGCGCCAAGTTCAATGAAATGAAAGGGCTGGGTCACTTCGCGGCGAGCGAGAACTACCCTGCTTTCAGGCCCTACCTGATGCCAATACTGGACGAGATTGCCCACAGCGAGCCACGGTAGGGCCGGGCACCGGGCAAACGCCACCAGAGGGCAACGAAGGTCGCCCCCCAAACGGGAGGCGGTGCCGTGGCCGAGAAACGCCTGGGCCGGTGTCAGTCACCGGCCCAGAAACACGAAGAGCTTTCGGAGCCTCAGGCGAAGACCCTAGTCCTCGCGGTCCTCGAAGTCCTCGACTTCGAAATCGAAGCCCCGCAGCTCGCACAGTGCCACTGCCAACCTGGCCGCCCGCAGGATGCGCAACTGGCGCAAGCCGAACAGCCCGAGCTCATCCAGCTCAACGTCCACGCCCGGGGCGATCTCCACCTCCCCCCCGTCCGCGTCCACCTCGAACTCGAAACCGCCGACGGTGACCTCGCAGGCCCTTGCCTCGAAGTCGTCCGCTTCTCGCTCTTCTGGATCAGCTAGGGCCGCGCTGGCGGGCCCCAGGAATCCCAAGGACAGGACCACGGGGACAACTAGCAGCAGTGAAAGGAGTCTCCGCATCTACGCACCTCCCCTCCCCACGTCCTTGCCGGACATTCAGACTATTGTATCAAAACGCCTTTTTGGGAGGGTGAACACTAGCCGTCACCCCTTCCGCCTGTCTCCCATCCCTCAATGCGCTCTCCTCCCTGAGCACTCGGACTAGTCCGGTGTCTCCGAAAAGGGAAAGGCCGGTGAGGTACACCCACCGGCCCGGAGAATTCACCTATTCAGTTGTGTTGATGCCTCCCATGGAATGGGGACGGGGACCTAGCCTTGCCCCGAGTTGTCTATGACGACGTCCTCTACCTCCTCCTCGTCTACCTCTTCGTCCTCGTCTACCTCTTCGTCCTCGTCTGCCTCTTCGTCCTCGTCAACCTCTTCGTCCTCGTCCGCTACGGCCTCGTCGAAGTCCGCCTGGGCGTCGGCTATGGCCTCATGGAGCTCGTCCTTGGCTTCCATCTTGGCATCCATGAACTCATCTTTGGCCTCCATGACGGCCTCGTCGAAGTCCGCCTGGGCGTCTACATCACCGTCTGCCACGGCCTCATCGAAGTCCGCCTGGGCATCCGCCTTGGCCTCGACAAACTCATCGTAGGCTTCTGTCTTTGCCCCCATGAACTCGTCCTTGGCCTCCATGACGGCTTCGTCGAAGTCCGCCTGGGCGTCCTCAGGGTCGCCCGCCTGGACCATCTGGATAGGGGCCATGGCTCCAAAGCCCAGTGCGATGGCGACCACCGCCAACATAACCATTAGGCGTCTCACTTCACAACCTCCTTGTTACGATACGGTTTTTATCCGTTCCCAGTATTATAGCAAAAATGACTACTATATGCGCATATGCTTAAATAAGCAATCGCTACGAGAAGGGCGGCGGCCGCAGCTTGGAGCCAGCTTTGTCAAGGGGTGCGGTGCCCCCGAGATTGGCGATTGAGATTCAGCCAGCTTCCCCCACTGGGTGATAACGGAGTCACCTTGTGGCATTCCTCGCGCCGACGCGTCGGCGCGAGGAATCCGTAGCCCACGGCCATGACATTGGACAGCAGCAGAACGGGAGGTCCGGATTCTTCGGTCGTCCCGATGCGTCGGGACTCCCTCCAGAATGACAATAACCATCTTGAGCAGCAGCGGCCAACGTGGTCAATCGCTACTCTTGGGGTTTCTCCAAAGCTAAGCACTCGTACAAGGCCCGGACCAAACACGAAGCCGCCCCGACATTTCGGGGCGGCTCAGCAAGAGGCTATTCGGGGAATAGGGACGACCGGGGGTCGTCCCTCTGTCGGTAGCTAGTCTTCTACCTCTTCTACCTCTACCTCTTCAGCCAGGGCCTCGTCGAAGTCCGCCTGGGCATCCGCCAGGGCCTCATGGAGCTCGTCCTTAGCCTCCATCTTGGCATCCATGAACTCGTCCTTGGCCTCCATGACGGCCTCGTCGAAGTCGGCCTGGGCGTCCATGACGGCCTCGTCGAAGTCCGCTTGGGCGTCCTCGTCGCCCTCAGCTACGGCTTCGTCGAAGTCTGCCTGGGCATCCGCCAAAGCCTCGTCGAGCTCCTCATGGGCCTCTGCCTTGGCCTCCATGAGATCGTCCTTGAGATCAGCCACGGTCTCATGGAACTCGTCCTGGGCATCCATGACGGCCTCGTCGAAGTCCGCCTGGGCATCCTCGGGGTCGCCTGCCTGGACCATGTTGATAGGGGCCATGGCGCCGAAGCCCAGCGCAATGGCTATCACCAGAAGTAACATCCCGATTCGTCTCACCTTTCACCTCCCTGAGATTTTGTGATGATGCCTATTCCTCGGCAGCTTCCTTGCCGCAGAAGGAGAACCCTACCTTCGAGCCGACGTCCTTGCCGTACTCGACGATCTTCATCATGTAGGTGCCCTCGACACCCTCGAAGTCCATGTCATCGAAGGACCCGGTCGCATCCGTTACCTTGAAGTCGCCTTGGGACATAACCTTGACGGCGTTCATCATGTGGGAAATCTCGGCCTCACCCTTGTACTCCAGGACGAGCTCGCTCCCGTCAGTCTGCATGACAGTGATCGTCCCCTCATGGTCACCCATCATGTCCTCGCCGTCCAGATTGTTGGTGACAGTCAGATGATGGGCCATGAAGCTCATGCCGTTGAGCATGAACTCTACGTCCATGCCGAAGTACTCCCGCCCGTCCACGCGGAAGTCCACCATCTTCCCTTCATCGTCAATCTGTGCCCGCACGTCTATCTCGCCCACCTGAGAGACCTCTAGGCTGGTCTTGGGCACCTCGAACGTGAAACCTTGCGCCGCGGCTGTAGCCGTGAATAGTGGCGACGTCAACAACAGCGCCGCCACCACCAGCATCCCCATGAGTCGTTTCACCTTGCCACCTCCCCCCACGATACAGACCTTGTTGGCCGTTCTCCCTATTTTAGCAAAATCATTTATTGTCTGCGCATAAATGCAAATCAAGCAGACGTAGCTCCTTGACGCCACCGCGTAGGGCAGAGGTGCCGGAGGCATGCTATACTCGGGCCAAACTTCGTGCAGGGGGTAGACCATGAGGTTGGCAGGCAAGATCGCCCTGGTCACCGGTGGGGCGTCCGGCATTGGCAAGGCCACGGCTCTCCGTTTTGGTCAAGAAGGGGCGGCGGCGGTTGCCCTGGTGGACATAGACCCAGAGAACCTGGCCATTGCGGAGAAGGAGGTGGCCGCCTCGGGCACGGGAGTACTGGCTCTCCGCGCGAACGTGGCGTCGGAGGCCGACTGGCGTCAGGTGGCGGCCACGGTTAGCCAGAGGTTTGGCCGGGTGGACGTGCTGTTCAACAACGCCGGCGGGAGTATCAGTAACCAGCTCATCACCGACTACTCGGAAGAGGAGTGGGACAAGGTGGTGGATGTTAACCTGAAGGGGGAGTTCCTGGCCCTCAAGCACATCTTGCCTCTGATGGTGGCCAAAGGGGGGTCGGTAGTCAATACCGCCTCCAGCTACGGCCTGGTAGGCTACCCCCGCTCATCCGTTTACACCGCGTCCAAGGGAGGCATCATCGCGATGACCCGGCAGGTGGCCTTGGACTACGGCAAGCACAACATACGGGTGAACTGCATCTGCCCCGGCCCGACGATGACGCCACTGTGGCGGCGCAACATGAAGGTGCCTGGTCAGGTGCCCCCCGAGCGGCTGGCGACCATCCCCCTGGGCCGAGTGGCCCAGCCGGAGGATATCGCGGCGCTGGTGCTGTTCCTGGCCTCCGACGAGGCATCCTTCATCAGCGGGGCCATCATCCCCATTGACGGCGGCGAGACGGCCCACTAGCGCCCACTCGCCCGGGCTGGCATCCTCTTCTGGGGGAGCTTGGGGCCAAGCTCCCCCAATAGCTTTTGGACTTCCTCCGTCGTAGCGGTTGCCCCTGGTCAGGACTTCAGGCTCTTCTCCAGGAAGGCCAAGGTCACCTGCCAGGCGTCCGCGGCGGCCTCGGCGTGGTACCGCGCACCGGTGTCATTGAAGAAGGCATGCGCCGCCCCGGGGTAGACCTTGTACTCGAAAGTCTTGTTGTACTTCTCCATTGCCGCTGCCAACTGCGGGACATTCACCGTAATGCGGGTATCCTCCGCCCCGTAGAGGCCGAGCATCGGCCCGGCAATGTTGGCCACATCATCAATGTTTGGCGGATTGGGACCGTAGTAGACCACTGCCGTCCGGAGCTCCCTGACCCTGGTCGCCATCAAGAGCGAGTTGCCGCCACCCCAGCAGTAGCCGATCACCCCGATTCGGTCCGCTTTCACATAGGGACGGCTCTTCAGGTAATCGAAGGCCGACTGGAGGTCCTGGACGACACCTTCCCGGGACAGCTTGTTGATAGCCGCTACCGCTTCATCATCCGTGGCGAAGCTCTCCCTGCCGCCGACCCTGGAAAGGAGGTCCACACCCAGCGTCACATAGCCCTGGGCGGCAAAGCGACGGGTGACATCCTTGATGTGTTCCGTGAGGCCGCGGTTCTCATGGATCACGATCATTGCGGGGAAGGGGCCGCCTCCGGCGGGCCTCACCTCGTACGCCTTTATGGTCGCCTCCAGCCCAGGGAAACCCACCGAGGCAGCCGCCGGACTGGCGGCGGGCGTAGGAGTGGGAGAGGGGAGTGGGGAGGGCGTAGGGACAGTGGTGGGCGGCTCACTGGCGCTACAGCCCAGGAGTGCGACCGCGACTGCTCCGACAAGGGCAACGAATCTCATCCGTAAGGGGGACTGCCGGCTTCTGGACATCCTTGGCATTTCCTCACCTCCATCACTTGTCAGTGGTCCGCGGCGTTTAGTGCAATTCGATGTCTCTCGTGTTTTGACACCGGGCTTCACTCAAGGCTAAAGTCAGACACGGCGCGCAAACCACTGCATATCATCGTATCAAGAATGTCTTCGTCGGCGCCATGTGCGGCGTGTCGCCGCTGGTGCTTGGCGGTGGGCGTCAAGCGAGGGTACTGGTCGAGGTATGCGCGGCTTGGCGACAACAGGTCTTCTCGGGGCCACAGGCCCCCTTTTCCCGTATTGGGGTGGACCCGGGGCCACGTCAAAGTCAGGCAGTTGAAGGTACAGGGAGGGGGTACTGGTTTCCTGCGGGTTTGGAGTATACGATGCGGGGGCACTGGGAGATCGAGGACCGGTTGCACTGGGTGCGAGATGTGACCTTCGACCCCGACATGTCGGGACAGTCCCGACCCGTCGGGACGGCTCCGGACCGCGCACCCTGGCCACCCTCCGCCCCGACCCGTGGGGGTGGGAAATCCGTAGCCCACCGCCATGACATTGCGCCATTTGCCCAGGCGTGTCACGAGGTTGATGTCCCCTGGATAACCACTCCACCCGCCGCCCAAGAATAGCGATTGAGGGCTGGCCTATCCTCGCCCTAATCCCACCAACTGTCATTCTGAACGAGTCCCGACGCGTCGGGATGAGTGAAGAATCCGTACCCCCGGGCCAGCCGAGGGCTACGGATTCTTCGCCCCGAGCCGCGGGGGCTCAGAATGACAGGAGACCCACCCCCTTTTCACCCGTCCCGACAGGTCGGGACAAATCGGAATCGCTGGTCTCGGGCCGGCGAGGTGGGCTTGACAGAGGGGGCAATTAGATATACAACACGCATGGAGCCGGTATAGGCATCGAACTATTGCAGGTGTCTTTGCGTTTTTGGCTAAAGACACCGGTTTGTCCCTGCACGTGGCTGGCCATTAGGGTGAACGTGTAGAGGTGACGGTTCTTCTGGCAGGGGAGTGTTCCCTGCACTGGCGTCAGGTCCGGTTGGGCCGGGGGTGACACATGGGCAGTACTCGCATTCTTACCTTTGGCGTGATGGCCGCATTAGTGGTGCTGGGGCTCGTGTTCGTCAACACCGGGCCCACCTCCTGGGCTACCACCAGCAGGCCCCTGGACTACCAGCCGGCAGTTGCCTCCGCCCCCACCTCGTCGGCGTCCTCCGCCACTGCCTCTGTCGTGCTCTCCAAGATCGCCTTCTCCTCCAGCCGCGACGGCAACCTCGAGATTTATGTGATGAACCCGGACGGCACCGGCCAGACGCGACTTACGAACAACGCCGCGCGTGATATCGAGCCTGTCCTGTCACCTTACGGCACAAGGATAGCGTTCCGTTCAGACCGAGACGGCGACTGGGACATCTATGTCATGAACGCCGACGGCACAGGGCAGACCCGCCTGACCACCAACACCGCAAACGATGTGGCGTCTGACTGGAGCCCGGATGGCAAGCTCATCGCCTTCCAATCATACCGAGACGGCGCAGGTGAGATCTATGTCATGAATGCCGATGGCACGGGGCAGACCCGCCTGACCACCAACACCGCAAACGACGGGCAGCCCGCCTGGAGCCCCGACGGTGGGCTGATCGCCTTCGCGTCGTATCGGGATGGCAACTATGAAATCTATGTGATGAACGCCGACGGCACTGGCCAGACCCGCCTGACCAGCAACACCACACACGATACAGAGCCCACCTGGAGCCCGGACGGCGGGCTCATCGCTTTTGTCGCGGAGCGGGACGGCAACGACGAAATCTACGTGATGAACGCCGACGGGTCAGGCCAGACGCGCCTTACGACCAGCGCGGGCAGGGATAGTGCACCATCCTGGTCCCCCGACGGCAAGAGGATTGTCTTCAATTCCAACCGCGACGGGAACGCAGATGCTTTTGAAGTCTATGTGATGAATGCCGACGGCAGCGGTCAGACTCGCATCACGAACAACCCGGCGCACGACTTTGCCCCAGTATGGTCACCCGATGGCAACAAGATCGCTTTCAACTCGGAGAGGGATGGCAACAACGAAATCTACGTGATGAACCCAGACGGCACGGGCCAAACCCGCCTCTTCAACAACGGCGCCGACGATCAATACCCCTCCTGGGGCGGGCGCGTGGTGGTCAACGGCAAAATCGCATTCGGGTCCAACCGAGATGGCAACTACGAGATCTATGCGATGAATGCCGACGGCTCCGGCCAAGCCCGCCTAACCACCAACACCGCCCCGGATTACGGTCCGGTCATTTCCCCCGACGGGACGAAGGTCGCATTCCATTCGCGCAGGGACGGCAACAGTGAGATCTATGTGATGAACACCGACGGCTCCGACCCGGTCCGCCTGACAACGAACACTGCCGAAGATTACAAGGCGGCCTGGTCTCCCGACGGTCGAAAGATCGCCTTCACGTCGGACCGAGATGGTAACTGGGACATCTACGTCATGAACGCCGACGGCTCAGGTCAGACCCGACTGACCGCCAACGCTGCCGAAGACTGGGATCCTCAATGGTCCCCCGACGGTGCCAAGATCGCTTTCACCTCTTTCCGTGATGGCAACCAGGAGATCTACCTGATGAACTCCGACGGTTCTGGTCAGGTGCGCCTGACCACCAGCAGTTCCAGGGACTACTTCCCTACATGGTCACCCGTTGGCAGCAAGATCGCTTTCACCTCCGACCGCGACGGCAGTAACGATATCTACGTGATGAACTCCGATGGCTCTGGACAAGCCCGCCTAACGACCCATGCGGCTAACGACAATGAGCCCACCTGGTCGCCTGACGGCACAGAGATCGCATTCGCGTCGAACCGTGAGGACAGCATCTTCGCCATCTACCGCATGCGCGCCGACGGCTCAAACCAGACACGACTAACAACACAATGGGGCGAAGACCCCTCGTGGGGCATTGGTGTGAAGCTGGACACCGCCGTGGCCTACACGCACCGCGGGTCCAACGTGTACATGATGAACCAGGACGGCTCGGCTCAGACCCTGGTCACCACCGCGTCCAATACCTGGGGCGCCGCCTGGAGCCCCGGCCGCGATTGGATCGCCTACTACAGCCAGGACAGCGGGGCCTTCGAGGTATGGAAGGTGAAGCCGGACGGCACGGGCAAGACCAAACTCACCAGCCTGAATGGCGCAGTCCTCGCCAGCCCCGCCGCCTGGTCGCCCGATGGCGCCAAGATCGTGTTCCAGGTCAACAACTCCACCACCGGCAACCACGAGCAAATCTACGTCATGAACAGCGACGGGACGGGGCAGACCCGTCTGGTAACGGACACCTCGGCGCACTACGGCAGCCCCTCTTGGTCGCCCGACGGCGCGAAGATACTGTTCCAGTCCAACCGTAGCGGCGGGTGGGACCTGTACACCATGAACCCGGACGGAACGTCCATCACCCGTCTCACCACGAGCGCTTCGGCGACCCAGGGTTCGTATTCGCCCAGGGGTGACAAGGTCGTCTTCCATACCCAGACACTGGGGGATACCAGCTCCGAGATATATACCATCAACGCCGACGGCACGGGCCTGGTGCGGCTGACCAACAACTCGGCGACGGATATGGCGCCCACGTGGTCACCGGACGGACTCCGGATCATCTTCGAGTCCGACCGCACCAACCCGGGGGACATCAGCTCCCGCGAGCTTTACTCCATGTGGGCGGACGGCAGCGGGGTCGTGCGTTTGACCAGCAACTCGGAGGAAGAGGTCGGCCCGGCCTGGGGCGCGATGCCCCTTGTCTCATCGCCTACTCCCACTCCAACTCCGACCCCAACGGCGACCCCTACGCCCACGCCCACTCCAACGCCCGTACCCACGCCTACGCCAACCCCCACGCCTACGCCCGTACCCCTTCCCGCCCCCTCGCTGTCCTCGCCCGCCAGCGGCAGCCGCACCAGCGATGCCCCCCCCACCCTGGACTGGTCCGATGTCTCCGACCCGTCGGGAGTAACCTACTCACTCCAGGTGGATGACGACGCGGGCTTCTCCAGCCCGGCGCTGTCGAAGACGGGGCTGACCTCCTCGGACTACACGCTGGCTTCAGGAGAGGCGCTACCTGACGGCACCTACTACTGGAGGGCGCGGGCCGTGGATGGGGCGGGGAACCCCAGCGCCTGGTCGGGCTTCCGCTCATTGATCATTGACCTGACCCCGCCTGCGGCGCCGTCGCTCACCTCTCCGGCTGACGCCGGGACCACGGGCGTCACGCCCGCGTTTGACTGGAGCGACGTATCCGACCCCGCCGGCGGGGTGACCTACACCCTGCAAGTCGGGAACCAGGACTACTCCACAATCGCATTGACCCAGAGCGGGCTAACCGTTTCGGAGTACACCCTGACCGCAGCGCAGGCCCTGGCTGTAGGTAGCTACAGTTGGAGGGTGAAGGCAGCGGACGGGCTGGCGAATGGCAGCGCCTGGAGCGCGTCCCGCTCATTCACCGTGGTGGTGGGCCTGGCGGATACGGCTTGGCCCATGTTCCGCCACGACCCTCAGCACACGGGAAGGAGCCCCTATGTAGGGCCCTCCACCCCCGTCCTCAAGTGGAGCTACGCCACCGGGAGCTTCATCCGCTCCTCCCCGGCCATCGGGGCTGACGGCGCCATCTATGTGGGTTCCAATGACGGAAGGCTCTATGCCCTCAACCCCGACGGCACTCTCAAGTGGAGCTACGCCACTGGGGACGAAATCTACTCCTCCCCGGCCATCGGTGCTGACGGCGCCATCTACGTGGGCTCCTATGACAGCAAGCTCTATGCCCTCAACCCAGACGGCACCCTCAAATGGAGCTATGCAACCGGGGGCTGGATACAGTCCTCTCCGGCCATCGGGGCTGACGGAACCATCTACGTGGGCTCCTGGGACGGCAAGCTCTTAGCCCTGAACACCAACGGCACCCTCAGGTGGAGCTACGCCTTCGGGCACGACATCTCCTCCTCCCCGGCCATCGGGGCTGACGGCGCCATCCATGTGTTCTCCTATGACACCAAGCTCCATGCCCTCGACCCCAACGGCACCCTCAGGTGGAGCTACATCACCGCGGGCGGCGTGGGTGGCATCTACTCCTCCTCCCCGGCCATCGGGGCTGACGGCGCCATCTATGTGCGCTCCTGGAACGACCAGCTCTATGCCGTCGGCCCCAACGGCACGGGCAGGTGGAGCTACACCACCGGGGGCGGCATCTACTCCTCCTCCCCGGCCATCGGGGCTGACGGCACTATCTACGTGGGATCCGGTGACAACAAGCTCTATGCGCTCAACCCCAACGGCAGCCTCAGGTGGAGCTACACCACCGGGGACAACATCACCTCCTCCCCGGCCATCGGGGCTGACGGCGCCATCTATGTGGGCTCCTGGGACGGCAAGCTCTATGCCCTCAACCCCAACGGCACCCTGAAGTGGAGCTATGCCACTGGTGCCGAAATCTCCTCCTCCCCGGCCATCGGTGTTGACGGCACCCTCTACGTGGGCTCCGAAGACGGCAAGCTCTACGCTTTTGAGCGGGATACCACCCCGCCCGCCTCGCCCACCCTGGCCACGCCTGCCGATGGGGCCAGGACCAATGACACTACCCCCACCCTGGACTGGGCCGATGTGTCCGACCCCTCCGGCGTCACCTACTCCCTCCAGGTGGATGACAACGCTGATTTCTCCTCGCCAACTGTGAGCAAGACGGGGCTGACCTCGTCGGACTACACCCTCGCCGGGGGCGAGGCCCTGCTCGAAGGGACGTACTACTGGAGGGTGAAGGCCAGAGACGGGGAGGGCAACGAGAGCGACTGGACGGCCTCCCGCTCCTTCACCGTGGACACCACGCCGCCGGCTGCTCCCACCCCGGTGTCCCCCGCCAACGGGGCAGTGAGCAGCAGCGCCACCCCCGCCCTGGACTGGTCCGATGTCTCCGATGCCTCGGGCGTAAGCTACCGCGTCCAGGTGGACAACAACGCTGACTTCTCCTCGCCGGAGACAGACGCCAATGGCCTGACCCAGAGCGCCTACACCCCCACCATCGCTCTGGCCCAGGGCAGCCAGTTCTGGCGGCTGAAGGCAGTGGACGGCGTGGGCCTGGAAAGCCCCTGGACCGACGCCTGGTCGTTCACCGTGGTCCCCCCGCCCGCCGCCCCAACGGGCCTGGCCAAGATCAGCCCGGACAATAACCCGCTGCCCGCCTTCAAGTGGAACGCCGTGTCCGGCGCCGCCAGCTACGAGGTGCAGGTGGACAGCGGCAACTGGACCAACATTGGGAACAAGCTCACCTACGTCCAGCCCTCGGTGTTGAGCAAGGCCAGCCACACCTTCTCGGTACGGGGCAAGGATGGGGCGGGCAACGCCGGCGCAGCGGCCAGCTTCAGCTTCACCGTAAGCGTGGAGCCGAGTCTGGCCAACACGAAGATTGCCTTCGGTTCAAACCGGAATGGCGAGTACGATATCTATGTGATCAACCCCGATGGGACTGGGGAGACCAGGCTGACCACCGACCCTGCTCGAGATCTCTACCCCTCGTGGTCGCCCGACGGCACAAAGATTGCGTTCGTCTCCTACAGGGATGGCAGCCCTGGAATCTACGTGATGAACGTTGACGGGTCCGGCCAGGCCAAGCTCACCGGCAACGTAAGATTAGACGCGACGCCCGTGTGGTCACCCGACGGGTCGAAGATAGCTTTCTCCTCTGACCGTGACGGCAACATCGAGGTTTACGTCATGGACTCCAACGGCGCCAACCAGGTCCGCCTGACCAACAATGGAGGCCAGGATGAGGTGTGGGCATGGTCTCGGGATGGCGCCCAAATGGCTCTCTGGTCACGCGACGGCAGCCTCGGGTTCTTCGTCATGAACGCCGATGGTTCCAACCAGACTCGGCTCACCGGCACCTCCACGTCTGATGTTGGTGGATCGTGGTCGCCGGATGGCGCCAAGCTTGGTTTCAATTCTAACCGCGCTGGCAATTGGGAAATCTATGTGATGAACGCCGACGGCTCTGCCCAGACCCGGCTCACCTCCAACAGTTCCGACGACCAGGGCGGCGTATGGTCGCCTGACAGTTCGAAACTAGCCTTCCACAGCACCCGTGATGGCGGCTGGACGACCTACACGATGAACGCTGACGGCTCTGCGCAGACTAGGCTCACCACCGGCCCAGGCAACAACAGCTACCCCGCCTGGTCCCCCTTCTTGCCGGACATCACTGGCCTGGCCAACAGCGCCTGGGCCAAGTTCCGGCATGACGCCCAGAACACAGGCAGAAGCCCCTATGTGGGACTCTCCACCCCCACCCTCAGGTGGAGCTACGCCACCGGGGCCAACATCTATTCCTCCCCGGCCATCGGGGCCGACGGCACCATCTATGTGGGCTCCCGGGACAACAAGCTCTATGCCCTCAGCCCCAGCGGCTCCCTCAAGTGGAGCTACGCCACCGGGGGCGAGATCTACTCCTCCCCGGCCATCGGGGCCGACGGCACGCTCTACGTGGGCTCCCTTGACAGGAAGCTCTATGCGCTCAACCCCGATGGCGCCCTCAGGTGGAGCTACGCCCCCGGTGGTGGTATCGACTCCCCGGCCATCGGGGCCGACGGTGCCGTCTATTTCGGTTCCACTGACAGGAAGCTCTATGCCCTCAACCACGACGCCTCGCTGAGGTGGAGGTACGCCACGGTGGGTGAGGTAGTCTCCTCCCCGGCCATCGGTGCTGACGGCGCTATCTACGTGGGCTCGTATGACAACAAGCTCTACGCCCTCAACCCCGACGGCACACTCAGGTGGAGCTACGCCACCGCGGAAGACATCTACTCCTCCCCGGCCATCGGGGCTGACGGCGCCATCTATGTGGGGTCCGAAGACGGCAAGCTCTACGCCATAAACCCCGATGGCAGCCTCCGGTGGAGCTACGCCACCGGTAGCTACATCGAGTCCTCCCCCGCCATCGGGGCTGACGGCACCATCTATGTGGGTTCACAGGATAAGAAGCTCTATGCCCTCAACCCCGACGGCACTTTGAAGTGGAGCTACGCCACCGGGGGCGACATCCGCGCCTCCTCCCC
>ORMF011271514.1_pt1 | contig 27979 bp, 26 predicted proteins | sample 1779871 | NCBI WGS metagenome assembly ORMF01 (sample SAMEA104232316, study PRJEB22302) | groundwater metagenome | biome: forest; feature: aquifer; material: groundwater | place: USA | collected 2011-08-07 | depth 5.4 m | reverse complement strand
GACTACGCCGATTACCGTGACGTCGCCGGCGTCAAGATGCCGTTTCGCCGCACGGTGAGCCAGACGTATATGCAGATGAACGTGGAGCTGACCGACGTGCAGCCGAACGTCTCAATCGACGCGGCGAGATTCGCGAGACCGGCCCCAGTGCAGCGTAAATAGCTGAATCGATAACGTTCTTCGGTGACCTTCGTGGCCTTCGTGGTTGATAACGTTATCGCGGGTGCGAGTGGATGTAGTTCAGCGCGAACGGTCTCAGTCGATCGTTGAGCCCGAGCAGATTCGCCTCTGTGAGGGCTCGCGATTCGTCCCATCCGTCGGCTAAGACCCGCTTGACCATCCACAACGCCGCCGCCCGGCCACCGGCCGCGCAGTGGACGTATGCGGGCTGATTGGCGGGAAGGGTCACCGCCGCAATGAAATTGTCGATGAGCTTCGGATCCGGCGTCTGCATGTTGAAAGGCAGGTGCACGTAGTTCATCCCCACGGATTTCACGACGGCTCCCTCCTTCTCGACCTGAGCGCCTTCTTCGCTCGCCAGGCGAAGGTTGATCACCGACTTGAACCCCATCTTCTTGATTTCCTGGATGGCCGCGGGCGTCGTCGAGCCGCCGCAGGCGATCGTCGACTCGATCTGCGCGAAGGTCGAGATGCCGGCGATCTCTTTCTTGGTCACCTGCTGAGCGGACACAGCGACGACCGTGAAGGCACCGAAGACGAAGAGGGCGGATGCGCGTCTGAAGCTTGGATGCATGGCCGGCATCATACACCGTGGAGGCGGCAGGGTGTCGCTTCTGGAACACGTCGCCCGTTCCGCCGCTACGGCGCTCAAAGTCGCGCGCACGAGTGACTCACACAACGCCGTGGCGCGATGTTGCACCGGATTCAGACGGGCAGGTTCGTGGAATGCGAATTGCCATTACCCGGAACAGCGCGGAGCAACTGCTCCGCGTGCGGCACTAACTGCACCGCGACGACCGGATGTGTCCCGTCGGAGCGGTTAGCGCCGCGACTCCCCCCAGCAGCCGGCATCCGGGGCGGATGCCGGCTGACCCCTCCCTTATCAGGCGCCAGAAGTCCGAGACGCGTTCTCCTGGTCTACGAGGACTCGATTCTGTACGAGGATGATTGCGTGGGCCACTACATGACCCGCGAGTGGGTCGCGGTTGCAGAAACTTGCACGGTCGAGCAGGCGCTCACAGACCTCCGTGCGCAACACGGAAATCGTCGCCCTCGAGAGAAGCAACCATCTCGAGCGCGTCCGCTGGCGGGACAACACCACGGGGACGGTTGAGGTGGGAAACATCGGCCACGTCTTTGTGATGACGGGCGCGCTCCCGAATACCGGGTGGCTCGGTGGCTGTCTCGCGCTCGACGCCAAGGGGTTCATCAAGACGGGACCGGACCTGTCGCGTGACGATCTGGCGGCCGCGCATTGGCCGCTGGCGCGACAGCCGCATCTCCTCGAAACGAGCCTGCCGGGTGTCTTTGCCGGCGGCGACGTGCGGGGCGGCAACATCAAGCGGGTTGCATCGGCCGTCGGCGAGGGATCGATTGCCGTCGCGTTCGTCCACCAGGTGCTGCGCGAATGAACCCGTGCGGCGCGGACCCTTTGGGTCCGCGGAGAATACATACCAAAGGACGCGCTGATGCCTGATCAAACGTGCGCTCATATCCAGGCGGTTACAACGGTCAAACATCCGAAACGCCGGGAGTGCGACGAGTGCGTGAAGATCGGTCGCCCGGTGGGTTCACCTGCGCACATGCCAGGAGTGCGGCGCGACACTCTGCTGTGACAACTCACCGAACCGCCACGCCAGCAAGCACGCGCGCGCGAGCGGCCATCCTGTAATTGCGTCGGCGGAGCCCAGCGAGCGCTGGCTGTACTGCTTTCCCGACGACATCTTCACGGGGTACTGAGGGCAATCGCATGATTGCGGGCGGATGCCGTCCAGCCTGTCATCGGGCCAGGACCGCAACGGTGTTCGCCTGCGGGGACACACGCGAATGAGCGCGCTCAATTTCAGTGGAAATCAGGGACAAATGCGTCGGGTCGATTGGCAGGACGATTGCGCCTCGTCGCCGGGCCAGCCTGAGGAGGTGCTATGACGATTCGAAACAGCTTCGCAGTCGCAGCCATCCTGCTTGTCGTCGGCACCGCTCAGCCTGCGATGGCGGCCGATAAACGCGGCGGCGGTCACGCCCAGCCTCGAGGCGGCGGGCGCGCCGAAGTACGAGGTGGGGGTCGCGCCATCACCAGGCCGATCGTCGTAACGCCACGCCACGTCGTGAGGCCGATCATCGTCGCGCCGTATCGCCCGTTTTATCGTCCGTACTACTCTTTCAGGCCTCGCATCAGCTTCAGCCTGGGAGTGTGGGTCGGCCACCCTGTGGCGTATCCGTACTACGCGTATCCCTATCCCGCGTATCCGGCTTACCGGACGTACCCGATGTATCCACCCTCGGCTTATCCGCCGGCGTACCCGCCAGGAGCCTATCCGCGGAGCTATCCGCCCGCCACGCCGTATCCGACGTACCCCCAAGGATCGCCGTATCCGACGTACCCGCAAGGATCGCAGTATCCGGGGAACCAGCAGGGATCGTATCCGGGGTACCCGCAGGGATCCGTGAACGTGGCCCCCGGTCCGCAGGCCATCGGCGGCATGAGCTTCGAATTCTCACCTGCAAACGCGGCCGTTTACGTGGACGGCCAGTACGTCGGCCCAGTCAGTAACTTCACGCCCTCATCGGCGCCGCTGTCGCTCGCACCCGGGCGCCACAACGTCGAGTTGCAGGCGCCGAACTATGTTCCGCTGGCGTTCGATGTGGATGTCGTGGCGGGAGAAGTGATCCCGTATCGAGGCGCTTTGCGGCCGTACTAGTTCCCAAGAAAACGTTTAGGTTGACTGCGCGATTGGCGGGTGAGACATTGGCTGGCGCTCGTCTGGCTCCGCTCGAGGAAGGACAAAGTGATGCGGAATTTTGTCGCCGCGCTGTTCTACATGTCGCTCGTCAGCGTCCTCACATTCTCAGCATTTGCCTTGGAGCGACCGGCGTTCACACCGTCTGCCATGGCGGTTCATTCGCCGGCGGCGGTCCGTTCTGCCATGCCGCTCCCAGGCGAAGTGAAAGCGTTGCTGGACTCCACCCATCACCACGGTGAATGGATTCGCGTCCCGGCCGGGCAGGGAACAATTCTCGCCGCCGTGAATTACCCGGACCGCGCCGACGCAGCCTCGGTGGTGATGATTACGGCGAACGATCAGAGGTTGAGTCCCTGGTTGCGAGCGGTCGCGGATCAAGTGGCATCAGAAGGTTTCATCACCGTCGTCCCTGACGCATTCGCGAACGCGGCGGCCGACATCGAGGCAGTCCGGCAATACGTAATACGACATCCGGCATCGAACGGAAAATCCGCCGGTCTGACGCTTTCATCGACAATCGAGATCAACGTCGCGGAGCATGATGCCCGCTTTGAATTGTCGAAACAGGCGTGGCCCGCAGCCATGACCTTTCTGAACAGGTACTCCGAAAACGACCTCAGCAAAGTTGTTCTTGTTCCCGCGGGCATGCATGACGGTCACCGACTTCTCGAAGCGGCGCCCCAGGCTCGAGGACAGCGCGGTGACGGCGCCGGGCAGTCTGGAGATGGTCGCGGTCGCGGCGCCGCTCGCGGTTATCCTGGGGGAAAGCTGGACAACCTGCCGGCGGGCCTGTTCACCGCAAAGACCGCGCTGCTCCGGTCTTCAATCAAGGCGGATTGGGTGGACATTCCGACGCCCGGGATCTACACGGGCCACATCCGTACGCGAATCACGTATCCCCAGGGAAATGGCAAGGCGGGAATCGTCGTCGTCATGCAGCACGGTCCCGGCGCGGACGAGTGGATGCAATCGGTCGGCGATCAGCTCTCCCGGGATGGGTTTATCGCGCTCGTTCCCGATCTTCACACCGGCATGGGACCGCGCGGTGGCGCCTATGAATCGTTCGACGGTCCCGATGGCGCCTTTGCCGCAAATGCCAACCTGCGGCCGGCAACGACTATCGCCGCGTACAAGACCGTTCGCGATTACGGGATGAAGTTGTCGAGGGCCAACGGAAAGAGCGCCGCCCTGGGATTCTGCATGGGTGGGGGAAACGCGTGGGTCCTTGCCACTGAAGTGCCCGAGCTGAGTGCGGCGGTCGTCTACTACGGCGTCAATCCCGATAACGAGTCGGCACTGGCGAAGATCAAGGCTCCGGTGATCGGGTTCTATGGCGAGGACGATGCGAGGGTCACCGCGACAGTCGAAGGCGCGAGCGCCACGATGAAGAAGCTGGGGAAAAGCTACGACCCTCATGTCTATCCCCACGCGACTCATGGCTTTCTGGAATTTCAGGACCTCGGAGGCAACGCGCCGGCGACGCTGGATTCCTGGACCCGCACGATCGCGTTCCTCGAGCAATATCTTCAGTAAGGGACGAGCTCGGAGCCCACGCTCACTGTTCTCCGCGTCTCGCATGAACAGTTGACGAACATCGCAGCCGTCTATTGACAGCGCGGATCGGAACCGGCCACCATCGCGTTTTCTGACGATCGATCACACGTGAAGGGGCTGAACACATGGACAGGGTCAACATTGCGATCATTGGTACCGGTTGGTGCGGAGGCATTCGCGCGGTGGCATCGGCGGCCAGTCCCTGGGTGAACGAGCTCCACATCGCGGAGATCAATGAGGAGCGCCTGAGGGAAGTGGCAAGCCTGACGAAACCTGCGACGGCAACCACTGACTACCGTCAACTTCTGGAGAATGACTCGATCCACGCGGTGATGATCTCCACGACGCCGGAACCGACCCACTTCCCGATTGCGAAGGAGAGCATGCTCGCGGGCAAGCATGTGTTCCTCGAGAAACCGATTGCGCTCGAGCTGTCGGAAGCCGATGAGTTGATTGCGCTGGCGAAGGAACGAAAGCTCGCCTTCACGATCGGCTACTCACAGCGCTTCAATCCGAAGTTCGCGTACGTGAAGCGATCGATCGAGGACGGCACGATTGGTGAGCCGGGGAGCGCGCTCGGGAGCCGCCACATCACCCGGAATCTCGGGAAGAAGATTGGTGGCCGCGTCAAGCTGTCCCCGGCGGCGATGGAGGCGACCCACGATATCGATTTCGTGCTGTGGTGCCTGGCGCCCCGTAAGCCCATCCGGGTGTATGCGCAGGAGGTGAAGAAGATCATGGGCGCGCGTTACAACGTGCCCGACTGCGTCTGGATGATCGTGACGATGGATGATGGAACGGCGTTCACCATCGGCGCGGGATGGGTCCTTCCACCTGCCTACCCGAACTTTTCGTCGACGTGGATCGAGTTCGTCGGTACAGAAGGCGCCGTCATGGTCGACGACACGCACCGCGACGTGTACGTCACGACCGTGCAGCAGGGCATTCGATTCCCGATGTCATCGATGCCTGGCGAGAAGATCAACCACGTGTACGCGGGCCCCATGGAAGCTGAAACGCTGCACTTCCTCGAATGCATCGCGCTCGGGAAACAGCCGCTCGTCACCGCGGAGCACGCGCGCATGGTGATGCAGCTGTACATGGCCGCCGACCTGTCCGCGGAAACGAACCAGCCGGTGAGCCTCGCGATCAAAGGCGAGTTCTCGTTGGCAGGCACCTCGGCTTAGCGCTGAGAGACGTGGCAGGAACGAATCGCACGGCGGTCGCAGAATTCGACGCGGGTGCCGTCCAGCCTCACGTCGCCGTCACGCCGACGCGAACGCGTTGGTGGATGCTGGTCCTGTTCAGCCTGATGTACCTGATCTGCTACCTGGATCGGGGAATCATCTCCGTCGCACAGCCGGAAATCAGGGCAGCGTTTGGTTTGACGCTGGGCCAGATGGGCCTGGTGCTGGCCGCGTTTACCTGGGCCTATGCGCTGGGACAGGTTCCGGTAGGCTGGCTCGGCGACCGTTTCGGTCCCAAGAGGGTCCTCAGCGTGCTGCTGACGTGGACGTCGAGCGCGGCGATGCTGACCGGAGTCGCGCCAGGAATGGGGACGCTGTTCACCGCGCGATTCCTTCTGGGCGTCGGTGAGTCGGGCGCCTTCCCTGTTGCGAGCCGCGGGATGCAACTCTGGTTCGCCCCCTCTGAACGGGGTCGCATCCAGGGCATCACCCATTTTTTCAGTCGCTTTGCCGTGGCGATCACTCCGTTGACCGCAGGTGGCCTGATGCTCGCCTACGGATGGCGCACGATGTTTTTCGTCTTCGGCGCGATTGGGTTCATCTGGGTCATCGTGTTCCTTGTGTTCTACCGCGAGCGGCCCGAAGATCATCCCCACGTGAACCGTGCCGAGCTCGCGCAGATACGAGGGATCGCCGCGGATGGCCGCGTGAACAGCTTGTCGGTCTCGCGTCAGGACACGCCATGGGCCCGGATCCTCACCTCTCCGAACATGTGGTGGATCGCGCTGGGCTATTGCTGTTTTTTCTTCGGCACCAACTTCTATCTCACGTGGTATCCCACCTATCTCCGAGAACACCGCGGCATTTCTCTAGTAGCGCTCGGCTTCTGGGGCTCCATCCCTCTCGTCGCCGGGATGCTCGGGGACGTCGTGGGCGGTTACCTCTCGGACCTGATTCTGAAGAGAACTGGCAAGGCGAAGCTGGCGCGGCGAGCCATCGCGGCCCCAGGCTTCCTGCTTGCCGGCGTCTTCGTGATTCCGGCGGCCATGGTCGCCGATGCGACGATGTCAATCGTGTGCCTCGCCATCTCCTTCTTCTTCCTGGAGTGGGTGATCGGACCGGCGTGGGCAGTGCCGATGGATGTCGGAGGGCAGTTCAGCGGGACCGTCACCGGCGTGATGAACATGGCGGGGGCGCTCGCGGCGTCCTTCACCGCAATCGTGTACGGAAGCCTCTTTGGCCGTGGATACTGGGTCGCTCCGTTCCTCGTGAGCGCCGCCGTGATGGCTCTTGGAGCGATCGTGTGGGTGTTCCTGATAGATCCGGAAAAGAGCGTCGTGGAAGCACGGTAGGAACGACGCCATCGCCGCGCAGGACGTGAAAGGACACGGACATGTCACTCATGAAGCTCGGTTGTCTCCTGATATTCGCCGCGGCTCTTCCCGCGCTCGCGCGGGCGCAAGCGACGGCGCCGCCGGCCAAGCCCGATTCGCCCGAAGTGAAAGCGCTGATCGAGAAAGCCAAAAGCGCCGGAGGGGCGATGTGGGCCGACGAGGCTCACTTCTTCTGCGAAGCGCCACGTGGCAACAACGCGAACGATCCGGTCATCGAGCCGACGAAGATCTTCGACAACGTGTACGCGATCGGCAATTCCGGCACCGCTGTGTACGTCGTACAAACATCGGACGGACTCCTGATGATTGACTCGCTGGGCGCCAACCAGGTGGAAACGCAGCTCTTACCGGGCTTCCAGAAGCTCGGTCTCGATCCGGCAAAGGTGAAGGTGATCATCGCTGGCCACGGCCATGCCGACCACGTTGGCGGGTCGAAGTTCATGCAGGACCGCTTCGGTTCGAAGGTCTATATCTCGGCGGCGGACTGGAACGTCATTGAGAATCCTCCGCCGCCCCGCGCCGGCGGGGCGCCGGCGGGACCACCGCCGGTGTGGCCGAAGCGCGATCAGGTGATCACGGAAGGCCAGCCTATCGTGCTCGGCGATCTGAAGGTGACGCCGGTTGCAATCCCCGGCCATACGCCAGGGTCGATGGGCTTCATCTTCCCGGTGAAGGACAACGGCAGGACCCATGTGGCCGCGTTGTACGGCGGAACCGTCCTGACGCCCGGGATTATCTCAGACGAGGGTCTGCAGACGTACCTGAAGTCGGTCGCGCACTTCAAGGAGGAAACCCGGAAGGCGAAGGCAGACGTCGAGATCCAGAATCATCCGTTGATGGATCCGATTCAGGCGAAGCTGGACAAGCTGAAGTCGCGTAAGAGCGGCGACCCGAACCCGTTCGTCGTTGGCGAGTCGAACTATCAGAGGTTCGTTGACGTGATGTCTCTCTGCACCCAGGTGAACATCGCCCGCCGGAAGTGACGGCAACGCGAGAACTGAGCGGGACCCGCCTTACGGCCGACTGCTTGGGCTCGCCGCCTCCCTTGCCTTCGCCTCGTCGAGACGCGTCGCGGCGGTCGTTTTCAGTTCGGCGATCCACGCGCGGAACACATCGGGCGCGACAAACGGATGAGGGTCGCCGGGTTTACGGCTCGCCAGCCTGTCAACGCGCTCCCAGAAATCGGGATCCATCCACGGGTGCGTGACAACGCGCGCCTGGATACCGTCCTGCATCTGATCGAGGCGGTTCACGCCGGCGACGAACTGTTCGGCGGCTTGACGGCCCGGACCGGGTGCGGCCCCCCCGAACATGAACGCGCGGTACGGCTTTCCGGCGTCGTAGACCGTGAAGTCCACGCCGAGCGTGCCCGGTGTGTGACCGCCGAGCACGTGGAGCGTGACTGTCGTCGACCCGACGGTGATCGTGTCGCCGTCCTTCACCGCGACGTCACGGTGCGGCAGCCGCTCGTTGTTCGGATTCGGCGCCCGCGTGAGCGCGTCCCAATCCGCGTCGCCCATCGCCAGGCGCGCGCCGGACAGCTCCTGGATCCGCGCCGCGCCCGCGGTGTGATCGAGATGGTAATGGGTGAGAATGACGTACTTGATGTTCAGCGGATCGAAACCGAGCTTCCGGATGCCCTCGACCGGATGCTCCGTGTAGGCGCCTTCGAGCGTGTCGATCAGGATGAGCCCCCGTTCCCAGCAGGCCTGCGACAACGGCGGCCAGCGCCCAGGTTTTCGTGCGCATCGTGTCCTCCAGAGATGCGGTGCGGGCGCACTGCTACATCATCCGTCACGATCTCCCGGCACCTTTGCGCGAAAGGCAAACCCGATGTTTCGCCCTACGCGCCAATGCCCATGCTGAGGCCACGTGAGGAGCGACGGGCAGCGGTCAGGGCTTCTGCTGAATCGACTCGAGGTAGCGGACGAGCGAGTCGATCCTGGCCCTGATCACTTCGGGGGTCGCTCCACCATCCGCGCGCAGGAATGCGTTACCCCACACCGGCATACCCTGGCCACCATGTCCCTTGACCGGGTTCCGGCCATCGATCGTTCGAAACACGATATCCGAGGGAAACTTGCCGCCATTGCGTTTCGCGATGGTCGTCAGGTCGGCCGGCTTTACCTGCAGGACCGCAGTCATAGGACCATCACCCTTGGCCTGCGGTCCGTGGCAGGACGCGCAGTAGTTGGTGAACAGCCCGGAACCCGACGCCGCCGTTGAAGCCTGCCCGGCGAAGGCCGTCCCGGAACAAGACAAGACGATGATGCCAGCCGCGAACCGTGTGGTGATCGATGGTAGCGTCATAGGGAGCATTCCTCTGAGCCAGCGACGCCGTGCGTGGCGCGAACAACCAGTATGTCACGGACTGCGTCTTGGCCTTGGTGCCGATCTCAGCGGCTTCAGCGAAATCTCAAGCTCCTCGTCATGACTGAACTCGTCATGCGCCACCTCAGCAACTCATCATTGACGAGCCTTACGAGTGCGTTTGGTGCCCGGCGGCACGCTGTCACCGAGCGACAGCTCCGCATCGGCAAGCGCTTCGGCCACCGCCGAGTCGGCCGTTCCGCTACACCTATTCGCGTGGCGCAAGTCCCGCGCAGTTGATCGTCGACGTGCAGTTCTTCGACGTGATGTCTCTCTGCACCCAGGCGAACATCGCCCGCCGGAAGTAACCGCAGCGCAGTTTTTCGGGAAGGGAGTGGACACTCTCCACGCCGTCGTGTCTCGCTTGAGCGCAGACTGTAGCCGACCAGCACTGCACGACAAATCAGAGGTATCGTTGCATCGACGGAGGGACTGTCGTGGCAGAGAAGACGTACTGGGAATCGTTCAAAGCAGAGGGGGAAGCGGCGACCGACAAGATCCGGGCGCTGATCCACGAAGGCAATGTGCGCCGTATCGTCGTTCAGCACGAGGGTCGCACGGTTGCCGAGTTCCCGCTCACGGCAGGCATCGTCGGCGTGGTGCTGGCGCCGGTTGTCGCGGCAATCGCTGCGTTGGTTGCGCTGCTGAAGGATTGCACCATTCGGGTCGAGCGCGAGGACCAGAACTCTGACGAGACTAAACGGGCCTAACCGTCGCCTGCAGTATTCCAGCGATCAACGTTTCTCCTGAGTTGTCGCCAGCCAGGCCTGGCGGCGACAACTTCAGAGGATTGCTCGTCGGTCCCTCGAGCACACGGTCTACCGGAGCCCACGGTAAATCAACCACAGGCCAAAGCCCGGCGCCGCCAGCCGCGCGACGCTGACGACGGTGTCGACCGAAGAGCGTGGAGAGAACAACCCGGCAAGGATCTCATTTCCGGCGTTGAGGTTGATCCAGATGGCGATGACGAGTGCGGCACATCCGACAACCAGTAGAGCAAGGCGAATCAGGAGTGCCCGCAGGAGCACTTTCGCGCGATCAACGAAACCCATTGGTTACTAGGCGACCAACGCGGTCAACCAGTGCGTGACGGCGGACCAGGTGTCCGTGTCAGCGATGAACCCCGGACTGACGGCCCGTACGAAGAAGGCTCCCAGACCGACGAGGTAGACGGGATGGATCACGCGTCGGGCCCTGAAGTCGTAGCCCATTGCCAGCAGGATCGGTGAGACCCACACAGCCTGCCTCACTTGGAGATTCGGCAGAAACGTCATGCGCAACGCGGCAGCCACGAGCAGCATCGTTGCGGCCACCATCATCAGACGCTTGTGGATCTGAGGCTTCCGACGAAACGCGATGGCGGCGCCGAAGAAGATCGCAAACACCGTCATGTCGGCGAAGGCTACGAAGAGCAAGCGCTCGCCCGCCAGACCTAAACGAATACGGTCGGCGGACCGGCTGATGCCCGTGAGGAGCCCCACGATGATGACCAGGACACCGTAGCCGATGCCGATTCGGCCCAATCGCAGATGCCACGCGACCCGACCACTTGCGGCGAGCACAGCCTGCGTCATGAACAGTACCAGCCAGCCCACGAAGACCGTCGCATGGAGGTGGATGAGGAGAGGCTGCACGATGGTCCCGAGCAGGAGGGGGCCGAAGTAGGTTGGCCAGAATCCCACGACCACGATGAGCCCCATCAGCAAGCTCACGCCAATGTAGAACGGCCGCCGGCGCACACCGCGGGGCGTGGCCACGAAAGGTCGACTTGTCGGAGGCTCCACCGTCGGCACGACGCGTATCGTCCTGGCCAGCGTCACTTGCCGGGCATTCTACGCGATCGGTTTGAAAATACCCCTTACGCCTACGCTCCTCCTACGCTCCCGGCGCGCCGGCGGTAAGAAACTCTTCGTGGACGCCATCGCGTAGTTACCGCACAGTGGCGAAAGAAGACAAAGGTAGCCGCCGCGGGCGAAGTTTTTGTCCGGAGGCGGATGAATCCTCGTGATCCTGATGAGCCGTTCGGCTCGGCTTTTGCCTAGCGGCGAGTGCCGAACCGCGTCTGTCGCGACAAGACAGTCGTCAAGGCATTCTGAGGAGATGACTACGATGAGACTCCGGGGCAGCCGCTCTGGCACGTCGCTTCAAGTGGTGGTTTTCGTCTTTAGAGTGCTACGTCGGCTACTTGCGGCGTCCATACGAGCGGTGACCAGCTTCGGGAATAACACTCGCTCCGGGAATAATAAGAGACGAGCCGACGGACCGCCCTCGACTATCTATCCGCTTTTCTAGGTCGCATGAGGCATGCCAGCAAATCCGCGCGGCAGATCCGTGAGCCGTCTATTGCTGCATCTCAGATCCCGATCGGACCGCGGCACACCTATTATCACCTCGCCAATGCTGACGAATACCCGGAGGTGCTTCCCCTCGCTCTGAGACTCGTGCGAGATCGTCTCGAGTCTTTCACCAATTCGCCGCAACAACTGCCAGCGGATCTTGGTCGCTATCGGGATCATCCTTCAGAGATGCCGCGAGCGCTCGCAGGCTTGAGCGAGCTCGCTGCGCTGACGTCCAACCCCTGGAACCATCGCGAACCAGCCGTCGCACGACGTCAGGTCATGCACTACCTGACACAATACATGCCCGCTGCGCTTGTCGACGGCTGTTGGCTGCAGGGCGCGGTCAGAGTCGCAACCGCCCATACAGAAGTTGGCGCCGGGCTTACGGCGGCGTACGCGCATCAAGTTCACGCGTATGCCGAAGATCCAGACGAGCATTTTGTCAGCGAGTATCGCCACCTCTACCGACTGCTTGCCACTCCCGTTGAAGATGTGTCGGCGCATTCCTTCAGCGTTCGCCGCGAGTTCCTCGATTCCAGCTTCGAACTGCCGGCCCTTCTGCTCAGCATCGGTCAGTTTCCGCGAACGTTTCAGAGCGAGATCGTCGGACTTCATCTCGCTTGGCAGTTTCTCGACGTCCCGTCGTTCAGTCGAAGCCTGGTACGGGACGCGCGAATGCACCATTCCCTGCCCGCGGCCAACCACACGATCACCGAGTCAACCGACGCCGAACGCGGTCGCTTGTTGGCGCTGGAGGTCGCTCGAAGATTGCTCCAAGGCAACGCCAAGGAAGTCAATGAAACGTGGCAGTGCATCTGGAGTGGCCTTGCACTAGCCGCGAACGCGTGGACGACGTGGTTGACCGCGACGGGTGAAACCGTTCCCGATGGTCCGCCAGACCCTCGGCAGGAAATGATCGATTTGTTGTGCCGAAAGGCTCCGCATGCTGTTGGGTACCATGGCAACAAGCGGCTTGGTGGCACGTTGATAGACGATCGATTCCGCGCCGTCAAGTTCGACTCCGGGGCGTTTCTCGATAACCTGGCGTCCTCGCGGCTGGTCGCGCCGGGCGACCCCGAGAGCAGCGACTTCCTTCAAGAACTCGTGGCATTTGGCGGACCGATGGTGGAGGTATTCTCGCCAGCGGAGATCGTGACTATTCAGAACTGGATCAGGAGTCTCCCGCCGAGGAGCCCAACAGCCCATGAGCGTGCCGCTCCTCGGACAGAAAATGAGGCCGAACCGACGCGCCGGCCAGAACCGGTGCGACCGCTGTGGTCCGCTGCAACCTTCCGCAGGCAAAGCGAACGGCGATACGCGAACTGCTCCGTGCGCGAGCTGTACCACTATCTCGTCAATCTGGAATTCTTCCCCGATGTCCTGCCGGTTGTCGAGCGCTTCGCGAGTTGCCGCCTCGAGCGATCGATGCTCACGATCAAAACGGGGGACCGACCGATCCCATCAGAGCGCTACGATCCGGATGCTCTCGAACGATGGGTTCATGTCAACCACCGCGAACAAGTGGACTCGTACCGCCCGTTGGTCGGTACGCCGCGCATCTCAAGGAAGGAATTCATAGAGTCCACCGTGCAGCTCGCGCCGCTGATTCTGATCGACGGCGGCTGGCTTCAGGGAATAGCAAGTCCCGCGCTCATCCATCGGACGGTGGGAAGCATGCTTTTTCATGTCTTTTATGAGGAGGTCGGTGAAGGGAATCCCGCGCAACATCATGCGAACATCTACCGCGATCTGCTGACGGCGATGGGCGAAGCCGCACCGCCTGTGGACACGAAAGAATTCGTGAACTGGCCGCGGCTGCGGGACGCCTCTTTCGATGTTCCGACCCTATGGCTGAGCATCTCCTCCTTCCCCCGACATTTCCTCCCAGAGATTCTTGGGCTCAACCTGGCGGTGGAGCTGGCAGGGATTGGCGGCCCTTACCTCGAGGCGCGCGACACACTGCGCCATTTCGGGCTCCCGACACTTTTCGTCGATGTCCATAACGCCGCGGACAACGTGTCAGTCGGCCACTCCGCGTGGGCCCTGAAAGCCATCAGGGCGTACATGGACGACGTCGCGGCACGTGAGGGGCCTCACAACGTTGACTATCATTGGCATCGGGTCTGGAGCGGATTGCGCGCGACGTTACCGCAGGTCAGCTTCATCCGCCTGGCTCTCCACCGCATCGCGGCACGCGTCCTCGGATCTCCACAGGAAAGGCGCGTTCCCCGGATCTTCAGAACGTAGCTAACGGAGGCCGGCATCGGCGGCAGTCGTCGTGCGGGCCATCAGGTAGACATGAACGGTGTCACGTTCTCAATCGCCGTGGTTCTGCTTGCGCTTGCATCGATCGAATTGGTGCTCCGCTGGCTCGATGTAGCGGATCCTCCTACGTTTCAATTCAACGCGCTTTTTGGGTACCTGATGCACCCGGACCAGTCGGCCTCGACGAGGGGACACCGCTTCCGGATCAACAACGCGGGCCTTCGAGGTGCGGACGTCAACCGACGCATGCCTGGTGAGCGTCGAGTCGTGTTCGTCGGCGATTCGATCACGTATGGGGGAGGCAGGATCCCGGACGGCGATCTTTTCGCCACTCGCGTCGCAGAGGCCCTCAGCGTATTGCGGCACGAGCGGGTGACGGCTGTTAACGTATCGGCGCCAGGATGGGGCATCCAGAACATGGCCGCATTCATTGCGGCGAACGGCGTGTTCGAAGCGGAAGTCGTCGTGTGGGTGCTTCCGTCAACCGACTTTCGCCGCCATAAGACATCACTTGAGGACTTCGCATACCCGCGGACACGACCACGCAGCCGTCTGATTTATGCGGCGCTCAGCTGGCTTTCTACGGTCAGTAGCCGGGGGCGAGTACCGACGGAGGCAGAGTATTCAGCCGTCCCTGGCGCAGACATCTTGGAAGCGAATCTTGTCGCACTCGACTCGACGCTGCACGCCTTGAGTGCAGCAGGAATCCAACTTGTTCTCGCGGTGTTGCCAGACGAGGCGGGCTACAGAAACTTGGCAAACGACGTTCAGCGATTCAAGGCAGTGGCCGATGCGAACGGCGCTGTATTTGTCGACCTCAAGCCAGTTTTTCGAATGCAGCGAGACCTGCACCTCTTCGAAGATGGCGTGCATTTGACCAGTCGCGGCCACGAACTGGTAGCCAACGCAATATTCTCAACCGTCAACGCGGCGTTGGCCGGCGGACGACCTTGATCGGGCGCCAGGCCGCCCCCAACTCCCGCGTTTTTCCTAAAAGGAAGTTGGAGGGCCGCCCGGATTTGAGGAAATGGAGGTCGTCTCACAGGGGCCGGTGAGATTCCCTCGGTGCGGGTTTGAGACCTCATTTCAAACGTCTGGTCGCAACCGGCGAACTTTTCGCGGCTTTAGTGAGGAGAATCGGCAACGTCCCTCATATCCGCCGGTCGCGCGATAATGGTCATCGACATGCCACTGTACGAATATACCTGTCGGAGCTGCGCTCAGAATTTCGAACTGCTGGTCCGCGGCAACGATACACTCCAATGTCCGTCGTGCACGAGCACTGAGATCGAGCGTCGTTCGTCCGTGTTTGCCGCCCGCACCAGCGGCACTGCGCGCACGTCGGAAACGCCAGCCGCCTGCGGCCACTGCGGTGACCCGCGCGGACCTGGCTCCTGCTCCATCAACTGATGGCTGTCGCGCTCCAACACGCGTCGTGCGCTTCCCGCCGGCAGCGTTGGCATCGGTGTATCCTCTCCGCGGCCCGAGAACGACATGAGGTCGTCCGCTGGCCCAATCCACTACGGAGGCCTGAGCCATGGCACTGGGGATCTACTTTTCGCCGATATCGATGACGAAACAGCAATACGACACCTGCATCCGGAAACTCGAGGCGGCGGGCGCCGGCAAGCCGGCGGGACGCCTGTATCACGCAAGCTTCGGCGACGGCGACAAGCTCGCTGTGTTTGACGTCTGGGAATCACAGCAATTATTCGATCGCTTCGGTCAGACGCTGATGCCGATCCTCAAGGAGATTGGTGTCGATCCGGGTCAACCCCACATCATGCCGATTCACAACGTGATCAAGGGCTGAACGGGCAGCCACCGGCATTACAGGCACCATATCGCCGCTGTCGGTGCGCATCTCCAATGCGCCGAATTAGGGCGTCGCGGGTTAAGAAGCGAAGCGACTGAAAAAGACTGCAACTCTTGCACGCTAATCGGCCGGTCGCTGCGTGACGACGGCCGGGCGTCCGGTTCAACGATCGGAAAGAACCGGAACGAGTGCGGATCGCGCCGTTTCGGCTCCGGTACGACCGCTCACGCGGGCCGGAGGAGTGGTATCGAGGCCGGAGAGACTGCTCACACTTCCCTGAAGCTTTGGTGTCGGCGCCGGAACGACTGCTCACACCACCCCGACGACCGGTGTCGCCGCCGGAACGACTGCTCACGCCACCCGGACACCCGTGTGTCGCGGCGTAACCGGCGGCCCGAGTGAGGGAGCGTTGTCGACGAAGATAACTTCCCCAAGAAGGGCCCGCCGTGCCTCGCGAACCTCCACGATCTGGTCGATGATCTCGGCAGGGATGTCCAGCTTCACGCCCCGGGTCGGTCCGGATACATCGGGCGTGGCTCCCCGCCGAGCACCTGATTGGTGAAGTGGATCGTAGAGTCCTGCTCCGGAGTGGGCATCACCGCAGGCAGGTAGTCTCCGTGTCCCGCCTCTCGGTTGTCCGGGATCTGCCGGTGGTGCACCTGGACCGGCACGGCGTTGGCGTCCTTCGGTCGCGGCCCGTGGTACCCGAGCGCGAGGCCGGCCTGCTCCTTCCGGAAGAAGATGAACCGCTGCAACAGATCGCCAGCCGGGTACGCCAGCTTCAGGACGAGATCGGCACGCGAGGCGAGCACCGCCGCACGTTCCGCGCGTCCGGCTTCGTTCCGGTACTGTGCTGGGTTGGCCACGCTGAAGTCGTCCACCGCTGGCGCGAGCAGGCATATCTGACCCACCCGGTACGTGCCAGGCGCGAGCCGCTTCACGGTCTCGAGCGCCACGCGCGCACCCAGGCTGTGTGTCACGAACTGCAGCCGAGTGCCCGGCCGAAGAACGGCAACCTGCGTGATGTAGACGGCGAGCGCCGCCGCGGAGTCGTCGGCATCCTGACCCTCGAAGGGATAGCTGACAGCGCGGGTCCAGTGATCCCCCGGCCACAGCACCGCAACGACGCCGTCGGCGGCAACCGTCGCGAGGGACGCGGCGAGCCGCAGGAGCACCGCCTCGCCCTCGGCACGGTTGACGTTGAAGCCGTGCAGAAGGAACGTGACCTGCGCCTCGGCGCGCAAGTCGTGCACCGTGCCAAGACCTGGACGCGTCACGAGCACGCCGGGCGTCACCGCGCCGCCTGTGTTCGCGCCGCGGAAGTCCAACAGGTAGATCACTGTCGAGCCTTTAGCGCCTGGCTCGCCGACTTGAGCGCGGTCACCAGGTCCTTGGCTACCGGCGCCAGCGGCACCGCTAGAAACCCGACAACGGCTGCCATAGGGAGCTGCGCCCCAGTGGGATCCATCCGCCAGCCGACGACCAACGCGATGCCGACGGAGATCACCGACGCCGTGAGCCGAGCGGCGCTCGCGTACTCGTTCTGGGCGAGCGTGAGGGCAGCGTCGATGCGCGCATCCACTGCCAGCTCGAAACGGCCGAGCACGTTGCGCAGCTCCGGCCGCAAGTCCCCTCCGGCGTTGAGCGCCTCAGCGGCCTCCGCCAGTGTCGGCGCGTCAATCAAACCGAGCGCTTGGGCCACCTGCGACGCGTTCTCAGCCGTAAGTCCGATGCGGGCACCCTGCCGAATCACCCTGGCCAACTCCTTCGGCTCGCCCCGGTACTGCGCTCGCAGCAGCGCCTCGACGTCGGGCCCGTAGGCCACCGCGAGCGTATCGACAATCCGACCGAGGATGCGAAGAATCGTGGGGAAGCCAGCTTCGCCGATCCAGGCCAGCCGCTTGAGGCCCTCAACGATACCGAACGCCGCGGTGCCCAGCGCGCCGGCCGCCGTTACGATCTCCCAGGTGTTCTCAGGCATGGTGCGTTCTCCTCGAATGTGTAGCAGTTGCCAGGTGTTCTTACGCCACCCGCAGGCGCCTCTCCCTCTGTGCGAGCGTGTAGACGGGAAGGATTCCCTGCGGGTAAAGGAGGCCGTACACGTCCCGCTGATCGGTCTTGTGGCCCCGCTCGAACACGTTATTACGCAGCCACTCGGCGGCGTGCCCGGGACCGCGGGCCAGGTCGATATCGGCGTCGACGGAGAAACAGCTCGCGGGAATCTCCCCAGGCACCGCCACGTCCTCCACCTGCTCGGCGAACGACAGCTGCAGATTGCCTTCCTCGAACCGAGTGTGCTTCGAGCTGTGGGGATGCGCGGGCAGCTCGGGTCGATCGGCACGCAGTCCGTGGCCGGCGGCGTTCGCGAAGTCCGGCGAACGGCGCACACCGTTTTTTGCTTCCGCGAGCACCCAGAGGTACACCCGATCCGGCTCCACCAGCCGCACGCCTCGCACGAAGTCGAGCACGGGCGTCCCGTCGAGGAGCGTTTCGCGCAGCTTGGCCTCGATGTTGAGCAACGCCATCTTGAGTGGAGGCTCGAGCGCCAGATATTGCCCGATCTCCAATCCACTGCCCGAGCGTGTGAATGGCGACCGGCGCTCGACGAGGCGCCCGAACCCGCCGGCGAGGTCGAACGATTCCGCATCGTCGGGCACCAGCATGAGGCGCAGCACGACCTCGTCGCGTTCGACACGCCCGTCGCGGATGAAGCTCTGGCGCGACAGGGCGTACCACGCTGGCCGATGGCCGGGCCGGCTGAGGCGCAACCCGTAGAGCTGCCCCGCATCGAAGGGCAGCTCCAGTCTCACCTCGACGATCGAGCCTCGCACGTCTTCGCCGTGCAAATCGAGCCCGCGAAACAAGTCGCGCACTGTGACACGAAGCGTCCCGCCGGCCCACAACTGCCGGTCGGCGCCGTAGACGACGATGGTCAGCCGCTTCTCCGTGACTGCTCGCGTGGCCATGGCAAACAAGGAACGGTGCTGAAATCGCTAGAACAGCGACTTCAGGTCCACGTTGACGCCGTAGAACATCCGGATATCCTTTCCACCCTTATGCTCCCGATCCGTGTTGACCTCGAGCCCCATCAGGACCTTCACGTGTTTCGTTGTCATCGAATCCGGTAGCTCGGGCGTGGCCAGGAACCGCAACACCAACCGGTTCTCGGTGGCCGCGTTGAGCACCAGACCGCGCACGGCGTCACTTCTCTGATAGAGAAACTCGAAGAGCAGGAGGTCTTCGACGTTGCTGCCCTTGTCAGTCATCCCGTCACTGACAGGGATAGTGGTCACCTTCTCCTCCGGCTGCGACAGGCGGAACCTGAATCCGAACTCCCCGCGGTAGTACCCGCCTTCGCTCCCGAGGGGGCTGGTCACCTTGACATACGTGAGGCCGTCCTTCTCGAAGAAGCGCTCATCGTCGAGGAATGCGTCGAAGTGCCCCTTGGCAACGGCGCCGAGCTCCATGAAGGCGCCTGCCTTGTCGGCCATGAACAGGCGATTGGCGCTGAACTCGAAGCCGGTGGTAAACGCGCGTTGCCGGGTCAGCGTCGCGCCGGGGGTCGTCGTCCCGGTCACCGTGGCTCCCTGGTTCTTCAGCGCCTCCACGACCGGGGACACGGCGGTCTCCGCCCGGGCGGTCACAGCCCTCGCGACCGAGGTGATGCCCGTCTCGAAAACGAGGTGCATGCTGAGGCGCGCGTCGCCGTTTGCCCGGGTCGTTCCAAGAGGGGCCGGAGGAGTGCCGTAGTTGAGGAGGGGCTGGGCGTCGAGCCGGAACAGGAACGTCGCATCCGAGCCGGTCAGTTTTGGTACCGTGGCTTCGCTCGACGAGCTTCCGCCGCTGCCAAGATTCGACGTGCCGTTGGTCACCAGTTCCCAACGCAAGTGTTCCTGCGCCTGGGCAGTTACCGGCCCCGTGGCGAAGGCCACTACCAGAAGCAAGACGAGCCACAGACTGCGGCCAAAAAACATGCACAAGCGCATGGGCACCCTCCTCGTCGTCGGCTGGGCCGACAAAGCCGTCTCACCATGTATGAACGACGAAGGCGACAGATCCTAACGGCCCGCTCGAGTTGAACCGCGTTTTCGATTTGGCCGCCCTTCGTCCACCCAGGTCAAGCGTTCGCCTAACTAATCGGCGAAGTGAGTCACTGAAGTGCCCAGGAAGAGCAACTGGGTCAATGCCATGGCGATGTCGGCATCGGCGAAGTACCAGACCACGCGAGCCGGCGTATTCTCGATCAAGTCTTGACCGTATAGAGTTCTACGACAAATGGCTACGGGAGTATGTCGGCGATTGGCCTACGGCCGCTGCCGCCAACGGCACTCACTGAGCACGAGGACGGTCGGCGAGGAGGTCGGAGGCATCGAGCTGGCGCTGCTGAATGGTTCAACGCGACCAGAGGACCGCCGGTGTGAAGCGCGTGGATATCCGTTGCGGACTCTCGCGGTACTCTGCTACGGACTCGGCACGAGCCTCGGCGCGGCGAACTGCTGCACAGGGTTGCCTCGATCGCGGTCAGCCCGCCCACGGGTTGGAAGCGTCGCCCGAGCGGACGGCTTTGAAGCAGACTGCCTTTTCAAGACCAAGCCGTCTTCCTCACAGGGCGGATCTTCGGTGCCCCGCGGCGCGCGCGCTGAAGTTCTGCATGCCAGAGGTCGTATCGCTGCTGCAGGTTCATCCAAAACGTTGCGGACGTGCCGGTGAGCGCAGCCAGTTCGACGGCATTCTCAGCCGTCACCCCGCGCTTCTGATTGATCAGCTGGTTCAGGCGAACAAACGACCAGCCGAGTCGCTCAGCCGCCTCCGTCTGCGAGACAGGAGGCTCATAGGCTTTCAAGAATTCCTCGAGCAGAATCTCTCCCGGATGAATTGGTTCAGCAGTCTTCATCGCAATACTCATTAAATAGTTAGTAACAAATAGTTAGTGGTAGTCTTCGCATCGCACTTCGTAAGCGTGACCATCATCGAAACGAAACGTAATCCGATACTGGTCGTTTACGCGGATGCTATGTCGCCCTTTTTGATCGCCCTTTAACGCCTCCAATCGATAACCGGGCACCGCGGCCAGATCAGTCAAGCTTGCGGCGGCGTCGAGACTTGCCAGCTTGCGCCGAATCGAACGCCAAAGCTCTTTCGCGAAGCGCCGTGCCGCCTTTGTGTCACGCTCGTTAAAGAGGTCCTCCGTAGCGGCTTGATCGAACGACTGAATCACAATACGATATTACGCATGCCGTAATATATTGTCAAGGACACCACGGCCATCGTGCGTACGAGACGTCTCCACGCCGACCGGCGCATCCTGAGTCGCGAGCATGATGAGCTAGACTCGGGCGGATGATCCCGCATGCGTCGTGTCTCGCCGTCGTAGCCGGGGCTCGCGATCCGGGCAGTGGTCTGTTCGATCTAGCCCGCGGCGAGTTCCACGGAACCGCGTTTTCCATCGCACCAGGACTCTTCATGACGGCAGCACACGTTTATGAAGAGGCAGCTGCTGCCGGTAATGTCGCTCTCGGACGACTGACTCCTGGCAAGGTTCAAGGAGATGAAGTCAGAGACTACGAATTGTTCCCGGAGATCGATATCGCGATTCTTTCAAGCAACCTGGAAGCCGAAATACTGGAGCTGCGCTTCAGGCCACCGCTCTACTACCTTGATGATGTCTTCGCATTTGGGTGGGGCTTTGGCATCAACATAGCCACGCGCCAAGGTGACCGCTACAACATCGTCTCGGCGGGCGATCTCCGCACGGCCGCTGCGCAGCTGAACGGGCTGACAGGGACAAAACAGGGACAGTCGGGGACAATTTCCGCGTCGAGCGAAAGCGAAACGTCCCAGATTACCAAGAGAATTTGGAGGCGCCGCCCGGATTTGAACCGGGGATGGAGGTTTTGCAGACCTCTGCCTTACCACTTGGCTACGGCGCCGATCGGGCTTGTCCGCGGGATGTCAACACACCCGCGACCGCGGGCGGGAAGGAAAAAATGGAGCGGGAAACGGGATTCGAACCCGCGACTTCGACCTTGGCAAGGTCGCACTCTACCACTGAGTTATTCCCGCTCGCGACGAAAACTCAGCGTACCACACCGATCTTTCGATGATCAAGGAAGCGCCCGGCCACGGCTGAAGCCGGGCCCTCGTGCGAAAAACTGCTTCGTGTCCTTCGCGCCCTTCGTGGTCGACACTCACCCCCGGGCGTCGCGCAGCACCTGCGCCGCTTCCTCCGGCGACGTCGGATTGAGATAAAACCCGGTCGCCCACTCGAACCCCGCCACCTTCGTCAGCTTCGGGATGATCTCCACGTGCCAATGGTAATAATCGTCCGCCGCCTCGGCGGTCGGTGCGGTGTGGATCAGCAGGTTGTACGGCGGCGATCCGAGCGTCTTGTTGATCCGCCGCAGAATGTCGCCGAGCAGCCGCGCGAGCGACGCGTATTCGTGGCGCGGCGCGTTCTCGAAATGTGCCTCGTGCCGGCGCGGCAGCATCCACGTCTCGAACGGAAACCGCGGCGCGTACGGCGCCACCGCGACGACGTCGGCGTTCTCCGCGATCAGCCGCTGCCCGTCTTTCGTCTCCTGACGCAGGATGTCGCAGAAGACACAGCGCTCCTTCGCCTTGAAATGCGCGCGCGCGCCGTCGACCTCGTCGCGGACTTCGCGTGGCACGATCGGCAACGCGATCAATTGCGAGTGCGAGTGGTCAAGGGCGGCGCCCGCCGCCGATCCGTGATTCTTGAACACGATGATGTAGCGGAACCGGCGATCCTGCCGCAGGTCCTGCATCCGCTCGCGCGCCGCCCAGAGCACCTGCTCGATCGCCTCGTCACTCATGTCGGCCAGCGTGTCGAGGTGGCGCGGCGACTCGATGATCACCTCGTGGGCGCCTATGCCGTTCATCTTGTCGAAGATGCCATCGCCCTGCCGGTCGAGCGTTCCTTCGACTCGTAGCACCGGAAACTGATTCGGCACGACACGCAGGTTCCACCCCGGCAGGTTCGGCCTGCTGCCGTTGTGCCGGACGGCCAGCAGCTCGTGCGGCGTCATCTGCTCGTGGCCCTCGCAGAACGGGCATGACGGATCCGGCGCGATGTGCACCGACTCGAAGCGAAAGTCGGTCGGACGCTTCCGTCGCTCGGTGGAGATGATGACCCAGCGGCCGGTGACCGGGTCCTTACGCAGCTCCGACATCGGTATTCGGGAGTTGGGAGATGAATGTTGGCAATTTACGCAGCATCAAACGCGTTAGGGTACACCGTTATGACCGGCTGGCCGGCATCGAAATCGACGGTGACGACGTCGAAGCGGCAGGGACAATCGTGGAGGCGATGGCGCGCGAGGTAGTCGACCGCCATCTGCGTCACGCGCCGCTGCTTCCAGCGGGTGATCGCGGCGGCGCCGCCGCCAAATTCTTCTCCCATCCGCGCTTTGACCTCCACGAACACGACCGTGTCGCCGTCCCTGGCGATGACATCGATTTCGCCGAACCGCGTGCGGTAGCGGCGTTCAAGAATGGCGTACCCGCGGCGCTCCAATTCCGCGCACGCGAGATTCTCTCCCGATTTTCCGAGCTCCTGACGGGGATCGTTTGTCATGCGCCCGCGGACCTACAAGGTCCGCGCCGCGCAGTTCTAACCACGGAGGTCGTTCGTGCTTTCGTGGATTAAAGCTTTTCTTCGTGGTTAGCGCTCTTCCACCATCATCAACGCTTCGTCAAGAATCCTGAGCGCGATGTCGGCCTGGTCCTTCGTCAGCACGAGCGGCGGGCACAGGCGGATCGCGTTGCGCCCGGCGCCGAGCACGAGCAACCCGTGCCGGAAGCATTCCTTCACGAGCGCGTCGCGCTCCGCGCTCGCGCGCTCCTTTGTCTTGCGATCGCGCACCAGCTCGATGCCGATCATCAGCCCGCGCCCGCGAACATCGCCAATCAGCGGATGCTTGTCCATCAACGCCTGCGCGCCTGCCTTGAAATGCGCGCCGACGACTGCAGCATTCTTCATCAGGCCCTCGCGCAACAGCTTGATTGTCGCGAGAGCCGCGGCACACGCGACGGGATTCCCGCCAAATGTGCTCGCATGCGTCCCCGGCGGCCACGACATGATCGACGCCGGCGCAGTCGCCACGCCCAGCGGCAACCCCGACGCGATTCCCTTGGCCATCGTCACGATGTCGGGTTCCACGCCGGTGTATTCGACGGCGAACATGTTGCCGGTCCGACCCATCCCTGACTGCACTTCATCGACGATCAGGAGAATACCGTGGCGGCCCGTGATCTCTCGCAGCCGCTGCAGGAAGCTGTCGGGCGCGACGATGTATCCGCCTTCGCCCTGGATCGGCTCCACCATCACGGCTGCGACCTCGTCTGGAGCAACGAGGTGCACGAACAGTTGCTGTTCGATGAAGTCGATGCACTGCGCAACGGTCGCGTCGGGCGACATCCCCGAGCGATATACGTCCGGATACGGCGCGTGATACGTCCCCGGCACCAGCGGTCCGAATCCCTGCCGCTGGCGCACTTTGCTCGCGGTCAGCGACAGCGACCCCATCGATCGCCCGTGGAACGCGCCGAAGAACGCGATGACGTTGTGCCGCCTGGTGTGGTACTTCGCAAGCTTCAGCGCGGCCTCGTTCGCCTCGGTGCCCGAGTTGCCGAAGAAGGAGCGATGTGGACCAGGCATCGGCGCGATCGCGGACAGCTCTTCGCCCAGACGCGCCTGCAGCTCGTAGTAGAAGTCCGTCCCCGACATGTGCAGGAACTTCTGCGACTGGTCGGCGATCGCCTTGACGACGTCCGGGTGAGAGTGGCCGGTCGACGCCACGGCGATCCCGGCCGTGCAGTCGAGGAACACGTTCCCATCGACGTCTTCGACCGTGGCGCCCGATCCCCTGGCGATGACCAGCGGATAGTCACGGGTGTAGGACGTAGAGACAGCCGCGGCGTCGCGGCTGATCACGGCGCGCGCCTTCGGACCAGGCAGCTCGGTGCGGATATCGGGAACGGTGGCGGCTATTTTCGTTTCCAGCGCGTGCCTCCCGGGTTGTCTTCCAGCAGAATGCCCCGCTCAGCCAGTGCATTGCGGATGCCGTCCGCCGCGGCAAAGTCCCGGCGGCCGCGCGCCGCTTTCCGTTCGTCGATGAGCCGCTCGATTTCGTCGACCGGAACCGGCGGCTGAGCATCCTCGGAGCGGCGAAGCGTCACGACCCCAAGCACACAATCGAAGTCGTCCAACGCCCGGCGCGCCGCATCCGCATCGTCGCGTCCAATCTGCCTGGCATCGATCGCCGCATTGATGTCGCGCACGAGGTCGAAGATGGCGGCCAGTCCGGCCGCGGTGTTCAGATCGTCAAGCAGCGCGTCTGCGAACGCCTTCCGCGCTTTCTCGATCGATGCCTGCGCGGTGGCGTAACACTCGTCGCGGGACACCGCTTCCAGGCGCGCGAGGAAGTCGACAATCCGGCGCAGCGATTCCTCAGCCTGCTCCATCCCCGCCCAGGTGAAATTGAGCTGCTTGCGGTAATGCGAAGACAGCAGCAGGTAGCGCAGCGCGGACGATCGGTGGCCACGCGCCAGCACCTCGGGCAGCGTGTAGACGTTGCCGAGCGACTTCGACATCTTCTCGTTCTCGACGAACAGATGCTCGACGTGAAACCAATGGCGCACGAACGGCTGATTGGTGGCGCCCTCGCTCTGCGCGATCTCGTTCTCGTGATGCGGGAAGATCAAGTCGATCCCGCCGGCGTGAATGTCGATGGGCGGCGCGCCCAGCAGCCGCAGCGCCATCGCGGAGCACTCGAGGTGCCAGCCCGGCCGTCCGGGACCGACGCCGACATCCCACGTCGGCTCGTCGGGCTTCGACGCCTTCCACAGCACGAAGTCGCGGGCGTCGTCTTTTGAATATTCGTCGACGTCGACGCTGGCGCCCGACTTCATGCCTTCGTGATCGAGGCGCGCGAGCTTGCCGTACTGCGGCAGTGTGGCAATCTTGAAATAGATCGAGCCGTCGCGCCGGTAGGTGTGACCGTTCCGCTCGAGCGCGAGGATCATGTCGCCCATCGCGCGAAGGTTGGCTTCGTCGGTGGCGCGCGGCGTTTCCTCGGGCGCCTCTATTCCGAGCTGCTCGATGTCTTCCCGGAATGCGTCAATCCACTGCTCGGTGTACTCACGCAACGGAACGCCCGCCTTCTGGGCGCCTGCGATCGTCTTGTCGTCAACGTCGGTGTAGTTGATTGCCTCGCGCATCGTGTAGCCGCAGAGGTGCTTGAGCGTCCGGCGAAGCACGTCGACGCAGACGTAGGTGCGAAAGTTGCCGATGTGGGCACGGGCGTACACCGTTGGACCGCATGCGTACATACGCACGGTGTTCCCGGTCGCCGGCTCAAACGGCTCGTCCTGGCGTGAGAGTGTGTTGAACAGACGCAGCATGATTCGTCGGCGGGCCCTCGCGCTCCTCCGGGTCCGAAAGGACCCGGCCTATACCGATAACTGGGCGAACAATCGCTCCGCGCGGCGGCGGTCGGCTTCGATCTGCGCGCGCAGCGCATCGACGTCCTCGAACTTCCGCTCGTCGCGCAACCGCTGCACGAACCCGAGCCTGATCTGCTGACCGTAGAGATCGCCGCTGTACCCCATCACGTGCGCCTCGATCGTCGTGGTCGTCGAATCGCCAAAGGTCGGACGCACGCCGATGTTGCTGATACCCGGGTGCACGATGCCATCAATCGTCACCGTCGTCGCGTACACGCCGCTCGGCGGGATCAGCTCATTCTCCGTCTGTAAGTTCGCCGTCGGAAACCCGATCTCACGCCCGCGCCGTTCACCTTCGACCACGACGCCATCGATATAGAACTGGTGGCCGAGCAATGCGCCGGCTTCGTCCATGCGCCCCTCCCCTACCAGGCGGCGAATACGCGTGCTGCTCACCACGAATTCCTTATAGCGGACCGGATCGATTTTGTCCGCCCGAAAACCGTAGCGCAGCCCCAGCGTCCGCAGCACGGTAAAATTGCCGCTGCGCTCGTGGCCGAACAGAAAATTGGCGCCGACCCACACATCGGCGACGCGCAGCCAGTCGACGAGCACGGTGCGGACGAACGTCTCGGGGTCCCAGTGCGATACCTCTGGCGTGAATCGCACCACGGCAACCGCGCTGATACCCGCGCGCTCCAACGCCTCGAGCCGCTGTGCCTTCGTCATCAGTAGCGCCGGCGCCTTGTCGGGCCGGACCACGCGGGAAGGATGCGGATCGAAGGTCATCGCCATCGGCGTGCCGCCATGCTCGACAGCGCCGCGCCGGACGCGTTCGACGATCTTGAGATGTCCGCGGTGAAGGCCGTCGAAGTTGCCGAGCGCGAGCACGGGATGCACGAGCCACGGCGGCCGCGGATCGTCGGGAAAGTGCAGGACCTCCACGCAGCTACGACGCGTCGACTTCGATGTCTAGCACGAGGCCATCATATGCCAGCTCCACGCCGCCAGGCAGGCGCGCGTTGGTCGCGGCGTGCGGCACGTCGTGCGTCATGTGTGTGAAGTACGCGCGCCGTGGACCCAGCCGTTCGACGACGGCCAGGGCGTCGGCGATCGTGAAGTGCGTGTCGTGCGGCTCGTCCCGAAGCGCGTCGATCACGAGGACCTCGGTGCCCTGGATCAGCGTCCACGACTCGTCCGGAATGGCGTTGCAATCGGTCAGGTAGGAGAAATTTCCGAAGCGGAAGCCGAGGATCGGAAGGTCGCCATGCCACAGCGGCACGGGCACGACGTTGACGCCGCCCAGGGTCAAGGGGCCCTCGATTGTGTGTGGAACGAGCTGAGGGATGCCGCCGCCGAGGCGCGGAAGGCCATCGAATGCATAGTAAAAGGTCCGCCGAATCGCCTCCCACGCTTCCGCGTTCGCGTAGCACGGGATCGGTCCTCCCTGAATCGTGTTGAAGCGCCGCACGTCATCGAGACCGAGGATGTGATCGGCGTGGCCGTGCGTGAAGAGCACCGCGTCGACGCGCGCGATTGCGTGCGTCAGCATCTGCTGCCGCAAGTCGGTCGCGGTGTCCACGAGGAGACACACGCGGTCCGGGACGTCTATGTACATCGACGTCCCGGACCGCATGTGTCTCCTCGTGGACACCGCGACCGACTT
>ORMF010922151.1_pt1 | contig 27984 bp, 30 predicted proteins | sample 1779871 | NCBI WGS metagenome assembly ORMF01 (sample SAMEA104232316, study PRJEB22302) | groundwater metagenome | biome: forest; feature: aquifer; material: groundwater | place: USA | collected 2011-08-07 | depth 5.4 m | reverse complement strand
AGTGAATTAGAAACGGCCAAACCCAAATCGTTATGGCAATGAACGGAAAGATTTACTTTTTTTCCAAGGCCGGGACATTTTTTAATGAGAAACGCAATTAAATCCCCGAATTCATTTGGCATGGTGTAGCCAACGGTATCGGGAACGTTAACGGTCGTGGCCCCTGCTTCAATTCCGGCATTGATGGCATCCACCAAAAAAGAGCGTTCAGTCCGAGCGGCATCTTCGGGTGAGAATTCGATATCATCAAAATACTTTTTTCCGTATTTGATGTTTTGGACCGCAAGTTTGATGATTTCAGATTTGTCTTTGCGGAGTTTGAAATCGCGGTGAATTTTGGACGTGGCCAAAAACACGTGAAGCCGTTTGTGCTTTGCAAATTTGAGCGCTTCGCGGGCGTGGTCGATGTCTCGCGGCATCATTCGCGCAAGCGCACAAATGATGGGCCGTTTGACTGCTTTTGAAATTTTTTGGATGGCGTCGATTTCACCGCTTGAAGCCGCCGGAAAACCGGCTTCAATGATGTCGACGTTTAAGCGTTCGAGTTGTTGGGCAATTTGGAGCTTTTCTTCTGGCGTAAGAGAAGCCCCTGGACACTGCTCGCCGTCGCGGAGTGTGGTATCAAAGATATGAATTTTTTTTGTTTTGCTGTTCGCCATAAATAAGTTAGATCAGATTCGAAGAACACAGGATTTAACGCGTAACCGCCTGTTGCGGCTTTTTTTCAAGTGAAGCACCGATCCACGGCATCATTTTTCTTAACTCGGCGCCGATTTTCTCAACAGGATGTTTATCGGCTTCTTCTCTCATCTTATTGTAATTGGGTCGTCCTTTTTTATTCTCCTCAATCCATTCCTTCGCAAAACTGCCGGATTGAATTTCTTTTAAAATTTTTTCCATTTCTTTGCGCGTCTCAGCAGTAATAATTCTTTTACCACGGCTGTAATCGCCGTATTCGGCCGTATCAGAAACACGTCTGTGCATGCCGCTGATTCCGGACGCAAAAATTGCATCGGTAATGAGTTTCACTTCATGCAAACATTCAAAGTAAGCCATTTCAGGCTGGTATCCGGCTTTCACGAGCGTATCAAATCCGGCGCGAATAAGTTCACTTAAACCGCCGCACAAAACGGTTTGCTCGCCGAACAAATCAGTTTCAGTTTCTTCTTTGAAATTGGTTTCAATCGTACCGGCTCGGGTTCCGCCAATCGCCTTCGCATGAGCAAGTGCGAGCTGGAGCGATTTACCGCTGGCATCTTGATAAACCGCGACCAAACAGGGAACGCCGCCGCCTTCTAAGAATTGCGAGCGAACGAGCGCGCCCGGACCTTTCGGAGCGACCATGAACACATCCACCTCTTTCGGAGGTTTGATGTATCCGAAATGAATGTTAAAACCATGAGAAAATAAAAGTGCTTTCCCTTTTTTCAGATAAGGCTCAACCGATTTTTGATAAATCTCGGCCTGCAAATGATCTTGGGTCAAAATTTGGATGATGTCTGCTTCTTGAGCCGCTTCTTCAACACTGACCGGACGAAAACCATCTTGAACGGCCAAATCATAATTTTTTCCGCCGGGTCTTTGGCTGACGATGACATCAACGCCTGAATCTCTCAGATTCAAACCTTGGCCTCGGCCTTGAATTCCGTAGCCAACGATGGCGACTTTTTTTCCTTTCAGTAAATTTAAATCAGCATCTTTATCGTAATAAACTTTTGCTGCCATAAATGTCTCTTCTCTTTCGCTGGGTTATTTTTTCTTCTTCGTTTTGGAAGATGATTTTTTAGATGAAACGGCTCCATTAATACGCAATTCTGATTTTTTGGAAACGGCAATCGTTCCCGTGCGCACAACTTCACGGACGCCAAAGGGTCTCAGCAGTTCGAGCATCGCATCGACTTTACTGTCATTACCGGTCACTTCAATCGTTAACGTTTTTGGATTCACATCTACAATTTTTCCGCGGAACGTATTGACGACTTGCATCAAATCCGCGCGCTTGTGATCGGCGCCCACTTTGACCAATACGAGTTCGCGCTCAATCCGGTCTTCGCTGGACAAATCTTGAACTTTGATGACATCGATTAATTTATCCAATTGTTTTCGGATTTGCTCGATCACGCGGTCATCACCGTGCGTCATAATCGTAATTCGCGAAACGGTTGAATCTTCCGTTTCACCGACGGCCAAACTATCAATATTAAAACCACGCGCAGAAAATAAACCGGCCACGCGGGCCAAAACACCAAATTGATTTTCAACTAAAACGGAAATTGTATGTGTCATAAGTTCTCCTTAGGCCATGTCCATGACTTGGTCGAGTGCGTTCCCCGCCGGAACCATGGGGTAAACATTGTCTTCTTTGGCCACTTTGCAATGAACCAAAACCGGGCCGTCATAAGCAAATGCTTGTTCCAGGGCCGGGACGACTTGATCTTTTTCAGTCACTTTTAAATTAAAAACACCGGCAGCTTCCGCGATTTTTCCGAAATCCGGATTTGACGGACCGAGCTGCGAACCGGAAAAACGTTTATTGTAGAAAAGTTCCTGCCACTGACGGACCATGCCGTGATGGCCATTGTCCATCAACACAATTTTGACCGGAATTTTGTAATACGATGCCGTCACCAGTTCGCACATCGTCATTTGAAAAGATCCGTCACCATCCACGCAAACCACCATTTTATCGGGACGGCCGACTTGTGCGCCGATAGCAGCTGGAAAACCATATCCCATGGTTCCTAAACCGCCGGACGTAATCATGCTCCGGGGCGATGTAAATTTATACCATTGAGCCGTCCACATCTGATGTTGCCCAACACCGGTGGTAACAACAGCATTGTGATTGGTCAATTCGCCGATCTTGTCAATGACATATTCTTGCCGAATGCTGTCGTCATTTTTATATTTGAGCGGATGCTTGGTTTTCCATTCCTCGATTTGATGGGTCCAATCCTTAATTTGTTTTCGCTTGTCCTTGACCAATTTATTTAATTCGTGAAGCACTGGTTTAATGTCTCCGACAATCGGGTAATGAACTTTCACCGTCTTTGAAATAGATGAAGGATCAATATCAATGTGAACGATTTTTGCATGCGGCGCAAACTTATCAATTTTTCCCGTCACTCGGTCATCAAAGCGCGCACCCACTGAAATTAAAAGATCCGAACCTTGCACAGCATAATTGGCATACACGGTTCCGTGCATTCCCAACATGCGCAGTGACAGCGGATTTGTCTCCGGGAAAATGCCGAGACCTAGCACGGTCGTCGTAATGGGAATTCCGGTTTTTTCCACCAATTCAAGAACTTCTTTATCAGCACCGGAGCAAATGGCGCCGCCGCCGACATACAAACACGGCCGTTTGCTTTCCATAATGGCCTTGGCTGCATTTTCGATTTGTTCAGAATCGATTTTTACTGTTTTCAAGCGGTAGCCGCGGATGTCCACATCTTTGGGATAAACAAATTCCGTTTTAGCACGGCTGACATCCACAGGAAAATCAATGAGCACAGGACCGGGACGTCCGGTTTGCGCAATGTAAAAGGCTTCTTTGACGGTACGAGCAAGCTGGCGAACATCTTTGACGAGAAAATTATGTTTGGTTACGGGCCGTGTAATTCCAATGATATCGGCTTCTTGAAAGGCGTCGCTTCCGATCGCATGAGTCGCCACTTGTCCGGTAATGCAAACCATCGGCGCAGAATCCATGTACGCGGTGGCGAGACCCGTCACGGTATTGGTGGCCGCAGGACCTGAGGTCACAATGCAAACGCCGGGACGTCCGGTAGCACGGCCAAAACCATCAGCCATGTGAGAAGCACCTTGTTCATGCCGAACCAAAATGAGTTTGAGACCAGAGTCATAAAGGGCATCGAAAGTCGGAAGAATAGCGCCGCCGGGAAGACCGAATACAGACTCCACGCCTTCTCGTTTCAAAGATTCAATTAATATTTGCGCGCCCGTTAATTCTGCCATTATGTGCGTGTCTCCTAATTTAAATTATCGATTTTGCAGCAAATTATCAACCCACTCGTAAAAGGATTGCTTCACACTATAAGGTCTTTGTTGCAATCCTGCTTCACGTTGAGTACTGACTTGTGAAAACCATTCCAAAATATAGGAATTGGTATTGGGACTTTCAAGATCTTTGGCCTGCTCTGTTTCAACCACTTCCAGCAAATAGCCGCGCTTTTTAATTTCATTCAGTTGAGCCAGCATGTCCGGCGCTTTGGTTTTATCTTCCGGTTTGAGCAACATTAGAATCGGAAGTTGATTGGCTTCTGCGTAAGAATACGTAAATAATTTTTGGAGAATTCCGGTAAAACCATTTCCGATGGAAGCGATGGACGTAAATTCTTTTGGATATTTAAGACCCAAATAAAAAGCGTAATGTCCGCCGCTGCCAAAACCCGTAATCAAAATCCGGTTAGAATCAACTTCGTATTGATTCTGAATGGACTCCTTAAGCTGAATTAACCGCTCATCATGTTCGTAAGGCAATCCATTTCGAGGGTATTCATAAGTCGGACAAAAAACGATCACGCCGCGCTTCTTAGCTGTTTCAACCCACGATTGAATATAATCTTCGCCTCTTTTTCCTTCATCATGAAGCGCAATCACAAGCGGCCATTTTTTATCCGGCGTATATTCAGACGGAACAAAAATAGAATATCCATAACGGTCGCTGGCTACATTTTGGAGACCGGTTGGGGCTTCCCCGAAAAAAGTAGCATTGCTGGTTGTTTGAAAAGTCGCAAAGAACAACACCAAAAAAATAAGAAGTGTAGGCATAAGTCCTTATGTTCAGAATGATCGTAAGTACTTGCGGAAAAAGGGTTTAATTGTAACAACAAAAAATAAAACTGTCAAACGTTCAGTGGGAAGTAAGGTCTAACCGACTGAAGATCAAGCGGTTACAGCCATTACGAAGCTTTATAATTGGGTGGGTAGATTTTGATCGGAGCAGCAGAAAGGACCAAAGTTTCATAAAGCTCAAGGCATGCAGCTACATTAATGGAATGAGCAACTGCCTCGCGTGCTTCATGAGGGAAATCACCGTCAAACACTTCTGAAATAAAACCCAAACCTCGATGCTCAGCCTGAGTCAGAAGCGGCAAAACCCATTCAATCAAATGAGCCTTGTCTTCTTCCGGATCAGTGCTAATTCGAAGCACGGCCTGGAAATATGGAACCAAGAGCCACGGCCAAACAGATCCTTGATGAAGCGCCCTGCTTCGTTTGGTTCGGTCCCCGCGGCAAACTTTTTGATAATAAGAATCCGTCGGAGCCAAAGATCTCAGCCCAAACGGGGTCAGTAAGTTTTGTTTGATGATGTCGAGAATAGAACGCCACTTGGATAAATTATCTTCCAAAATCGGAAATGGCAAACTTAAAGCAAACAATTGATTGGGCCTAAGGGACGCATCCTTTTTTTTCTCACTCACCACATCATATAAATATCCGAGATTGGAATTCCAAAATAGATGATTAAACGAACGTTTGGCTGTGGATGCTATTTGTTCGTAATAAAAAGGGGACAGGCTATAGTCTGTCCCCTTTTTATAAGATGATTTTCCAAGTGCTTCCGAAAATTCAGCGGCAACACAAAGCGCCTGATACCAAAGCGCTTGAAGTTCCACCGGTTTGCCTTCTCTAGCCGTAATTGGAATATTAGAACTGGTCACTGCATTCATCCACGTGAGCGCTTTGCCTCGATCAACGGCTTCGATAAGACCATCTTCAGTCATGCGAATGTACGGATGAGTTCCTTTCACATAGCGTTCGATAATCGAATTGATCGCCGGAAATAAACGGTCTAAGGTTTGGAGATCGTGACTATATTTGAAATATTCATAAACGCAGTGAATGAACAAGAGCGGCGTATCGGCTTCAGACGTATTGCTAAGAATTTGATCGCCGTAAGATAAAAGAATATCCCGCGCAATTTGGTGCTGCCCCGTACTGAATGCAAAGCCGTGAAGAGCTAGAAGCACTTCGCGAGGAGAATTTCCGAGCCAAGGACGATCCATTAAAAATTTATGGCTTGAATAAGCAAGTAATTGAAATCGCGGATCATTGACGCGAATATCTTTTAAAATTCGTGAGCGACGATTTTCTTCCCTGGCGATGAGCGCAACAGCATCAACGGTTTTCCGGTCTTGCAAGGAAGCACAGAAATAAGGATCGTCTTCATTTAAGAACGTGAACACAAGCTGGAACGGATGATAAAGATCTTCTTGAAAATCAAGGCCGCGATCTTTTTCTTCGGGATAATAAATATTTTGATACCAACCGCCTGATTGATCCAGAATTACCGCGTTGTGATGAAAATACAGTCCCGCAAATCCAACTCGCCCGGCTACAGAAACATCAATTTGCGTATTCAAGCGGTCATTCATTTGCGTTAAGGAATGGATGCTCCGAAAAGGCGTGAGCGGTTTTATTTCAAGCCGGACAAAATTTGGATCGCCTTCCAGAAGCTGATAACGAATGATGACGGTTTGTTCATCGTGCATGAAAATAATGCTTTTCGTCAGCACCAAATCTTCAATGTAATAAGTCCAGGTTGGAAAAGGCTGAAGCGTGAACTCGTGGATATTTCGGTAACCTTCCGGATAAATGGTTTCCGAATAAAGTTGGCTGGAAAGCGGATAAGCCACTTCATCGATATACAAAATTTCTTCCACGTGACTGAGCAAAACATGATGGTCGAGCGGTGGTTTTAGTTGGGGAACAAACAAACCGTGAGAACGGCGCGTATTAATGGAGGCAATGGTGGAAGATGCGTAGCCGCCGAATTGATTGGTTTCAATCCACTCTTTGGCGAGTGACTGATCTAAATTTTGGCAGATCTTCGAGTCAAATGAGATGACTTTCACGATCGATTCTTTGGGTTATTTTATGGTTAAAGAATACATGACGAAGAGAGGAACTGCAAATAAGGTAAAAATAAGGAGGCAGCCGCTGCTACTAAGAACGAGCAGGGGTTTTTAAGGATTCGAGCTTTTGAACGAGCTGTTTGGCGCGCTCTGTAATTTCGGTCCACTGGTGAGCCCGAATCAAACTCTTATCACACAGACTTCGGCCAACAACGCAAGCCGTCGCTCCAGCTTTAATGTAGTCTAAGAAATTCTCAAGTGTAACACCCCCCGAGGGCACCAGTTTGAGAAATGGAAATGATCGTCTCAGACGATTAATGTAGGGCGCTTCACCCAGAAAATTAGCGGGATAAATTTTGATCAGGTCTACTCCTAAATGATAAGCCTCAATGGCTTCATTGACGGTTGCGGCCCCTTGAATCACAAATGCGTTGTTGTTTTTACAAACCGTAAAAATATTCCGGTCCGTGTAATGCGTACTGATGTAACGAGCGCCGGCATTGATGGCTCGAAAAGCCTGTTCGCCGTCAATAATAGATCCGAGCCCAACAATGATTTGGTCGTTTTTGGAGAGGGATTCGATCAGTTTAAAACATTGGGGAACATTGGGGATAAGTTCGATAATCCTGATGCCGCCGTCGATCAGAGCTTTGGAGATCGCATCTGCGTCACTGAATTCGCCGGCGCGAACAACACCTATAATTTTGTGTTCGTCAAAAAACTTAGCTGTTTCTTCCATTCCCTATTTTTATTTCTCCGAATGATTGAACCAATTAAATTATAGAGCAACGCCTTTAAATGTCAAACGCGAATCTTATTTTTTCATCATTTCACGTCATCGCGAGAAGCAAAGTGACGCCGGTTAATCGAGCGGCGGTCGGCCGCTTGGTGTTCCGGTGCCGGACGGTTGGTCCGGCGAAGCGATCTCAGATTGCTTCGTCCTTTCCGCCACAAAGCTCGGCGAGACCCGTCGGACCTCGCCGTATTTTGGCGGGTGGGCTCGCAATGACAGTCAACGCTGAAGTTTAATCTTCGATTCATGTTCAAGCCCGTGTTCGGCCTCCAATTTTCGAATCTCATCCCGAAACTTCGCCGCGCATTCAAAATCAAGCGTGCTTGAGGCTCTCAGCATTCTGTCGTATAGGTATGCCAGATAAGACTTTAATTCGTGTTCTTTTCTGCTTTCGCCCACCACTTCTTGAACGATCTCCTCAGCCTGTTTCCACCGTTCAATTCCTTCCCGAATCTCTTTTTTGATCGATGTGGGCGTAATCTTGTTCTGAATATTGTACTCTTCCTGCTTTTTGCGCCGCCGGCTCATCTCATCGATGGCCTTCTTCATAGAATCTGTCACACGATCGGCATACATAATGACCGTTCCGTTAATGTGTCTGGCAGCCCGGCCGGCGATTTGAATGAGTGAAACCTCGCTTCTTAAAAATCCTTCTTTGTCAGCATCCAAAATCGCCACGAGCGATACTTCGGGAAGATCCAAACCTTCCCTCAATAAATTAATGCCGACGATGCAATCATATTTTTGAAGCCGGAGGTCACGCAAAATTTCCACACGTTCAAACGCGTCTAACTCCGAATGAAGATAATTGACGCGAATCCCTGCTTCTTTGAGATAGCGGCTCAAATCCTCAGACATCCGCTTGGTTAGCGTCGTGACTAAGACGCGTTCTTTTTGTTTGGCGCGTAATTTAATTTCTTTAATCAAATCATCGATCTGGCCTTCCGTCTGCCGAACATGAATGACCGGATCCACCAAACCCGTAGGCCGAATAATTTGTTCAACGAGTTGATTGGCGCGGCCGAGTTCATGCGCCGAAGGAGTCGCAGACATATAAATTGCTTGATCTACCATGCGTTCAAATTCTGAGAAATTAAGCGGCCGGTTATCCAGAGCCGATGGCAAGCGGAATCCATGTTCGACTAAAACTTTTTTTCGGGAAAGATCGCCGTGATACATGCCCCTGACTTGAGGAAGCGTTTGGTGAGATTCATCGATAAGCGTGAGAAATCCTTTTGGGAAATAATCTAAAAGTGTATACGGCTTTGAACCCGGCTCCCGCCCAGACAAATGCCGCGAATAATTTTCAATTCCGGAACAGTATCCGACTTCACGCAGCATATCCAAATCATAACGAGTTCTGGATTCCAGGCGCTTGGCTTCCAAATCTTTTCCCAATTTGGTCATTTCCCTGACTTGATAAACCAATTCTTGCTCAATCGAAACCAATGCCGAATCAAGACGCTCTGAAGGGGTGACGAAATGCTTGGCCGGATAAATAGCAAGCTTCGCGAAACGTTTGAGTTCCTTAAATTCAACAGCATCCAAAAATGCAATGCTGACAATTTGATCGCCTTCAAATTGAATTCGGTACGGATTTTGACCATAGGACGGAAATAAATCGATGACGTTTCCGCGGACTCGAAAGGTCCCTCTCTTAAATTGTGCATCGTTGCGCTGATACTGAATCCCGATTAACCCAGTTAAAAATTGATCTCGGACCAGCGCCTGGCCTTCTTCGATTTGAATGAGCATGCCCTGCCAATCTTCAGGCGAGCCCAAACCATAAATGCAGGAAACGCTAGATACCACAATGACATCACGGCGGGAAAGAATGGAACTGGTGGCCGCCAGCCGAAGACGGTCTAAATCCTCATTAATGGAAGAATCTTTTTCAATATAGGTGTTCGTTTGGGGAACAAAGGCCTCGGGCTGATAATAATCGTAATAGGAAACAAAATACTCAACGGCGTTGTCGGGAAAGAATTCTTTGAGTTCACTATACAGCTGAGCGGCTAAGGTTTTGTTGTGCGAAATGACGAGGGCGGGTTTTCCGATTTGGGCGATGACATGCGCCATTGTGAAGGTCTTGCCGGAACCGGTCACGCCTACCAAGACCTGATCTTTGAATCCGGATTGGATTCCGGTGACGAGTTTTCGAATGGCCTCGGGCTGATCGCCCTTCGGCTCCATAGAACTAACCAACTTAAATAAAGACATCTAAGAATCTAGCTTTTTTTTCGTAATGATTCCCACACAAAGACAATGAATTTTCCGAGAAGCCAGACGGCCAACAGCATGAGTAAAAATCCGACTGCGATTCTGAGAAAAAAGGTCAAGATCAAAAGAAGCGGAAAAAGCAAAATTCCGAGACCGGTCAGGATTAAGACCGCGACCAAAAACAAAAGACCCACCAAAAATTCTTTCATGAATGACCTCTTGGGTTGACCTTCGAAAGCGTGAGTGAAAAATCAAGCGCAGGAGCTGAATGAGTGAGTGTGCCAATTGAAATTCGGTCCACTCCGGTTTGGGCAATCTGACGGACATTTTCGAGTGTGACGCCACCCGAAGCTTCCAATGCAATTTTTTTGCGGGTTTTTCGAACCGCCTGAACCGCCCGTTTTAAGGCCGGCACAGAAAAATTATCCAATAGAATGCGGCCGGGAATAAAATTGCCACAGAGTAAATTGGTAAGTTCTTTTAAACTAGCGATTTCAATCTCGACTTTCTTTTTCGTCATTGCGAGCGCAGCGAAGCAATCTCTGAGATTGCTTCGTCGGACCGACCGTCCGGCACCGGAGGACGAAGCGGCCGACCGCCGCTTGAACAACCGGCGCCGGCCTTTACGGCTTCCTCGCAATGACACCCAGTGATTATCTTTCACCAGCACTTCATCCCACAATCCGAACCGATGATTTTTGCCGCCGCCGGTTTTGACTGCATATTTTTCAAGTTCCCGCCAAAGCGGTGTTGTTTTTCGCGTGTCATAAATTCCAGCGCGAGTTCCTTTAATTTTTGTCACGTATTGATGCGTTAGGCTCGCAATCCCTGAAAGATGAGATAGAAAATTAAGCGCTACGCGTTCCCCTTTCAAAATCGAAGTAATTTTTCCAGATACGCGGAATACTTTTTTGCCCTTTGAAACAGAAGTGCCGTCTGAGGTTTTCTGCTGAACTCTTAATGCGGGATCGATCACTCGAAATACTTCTTTGACAATTGCGCCCCCGCACACAATTCCGTTTGCTTTGGCATCGATAAAGGCTTCGCCCGTCAGCTGCTTTGGAATCAATAGTTGAGTCGTAATATCCTGATGGCCAATGTCTTCATGGATTGAATCGCGAATGAGCCGGCGAGTTCGGCGGGAAATCATCATGGGAACTGTTAAGCGTATTTAGGGCCGGGTTTTTGCCAAACGTATTCTGGCTCAATCAAAGGCGCTTTACGAGAGTCGGGGAAATTAAAAGGAAACGTCACCAAATCAATCACGCCAGCGCCGAATCTGAGAATTCCCTGACCCAGGCCGCCGAAAAGCCCGAGCGTCCAGCCCGCAAGCAAACTTTGTTCGCTCGACGTCATTTGGATTTGCCTGGCGATTTCAATCGGTGAGGTAATGATATTGACCGTACCGCGTGCAAGCTTATCGCCCCAAGAATATTTGGGTGGATTCAATTGATCCAGGAAATTGGCACTGTAGCCAATCCCGCCCCCTAGAAAAGAAAAAATAACTAATAGTGAAATGATTTTTTTGTTCATTTTCGTTTTTGGGTTTCTTCCACGGTATAAGCTTTAATGGCCAAGGCGTGAATTTCAGAATCTAATTCACTGAGGGCATCATAAACTTGGCGGTGACGTTCAATTAAAGACTTTCCTTTGAATAAATCGGAGACTACCACCACCGAATAATGCCCGCCGCCCTTCATGGCCCCCGCATGGCCGCGGTGACGATCGCTTTGATCATCTACGTCCACTGTGACAGCCCCTAATTTTTGTTTGAGTAAATTTCGAATTTGCTCAGCTGAGTTCATACCACAGGCTTGGAATCTGGAGCCGGGACATTAGAAGTTGGAACGAATATCACTCTTGGCAGTTTTTAATTTAAACACGAGCCTCATTATACTCCGGGTTTTTGGTTAATTCCATTTGATTGTCACGACCCATTTACGGCTTTGCTTCCAGGCGCTCCTGCAACTTGACCCACAGCTTTTCATCATCTTCGATCAAAATGGTCAATTCCTTAAGCCGTTCGTTTCGCTTCCTCGAAAAATGAAGCGGATTTTTTTTCATCTCGGCCAAAATCGAATCCTGCTCCTGTGTATTGTGTTTCAGCCGACGCTCAACCTTGAGCATTTCGGATTTAATCTTAGCCGATTCTGAATTTTTTTTACTGTCATTGCGAGGGCGCGAAGTGCCCGAAGTAATCTCAGACTTAGATTGCTTCGACATCTCTTTGAACTCTGTCTCGCAATGACGGGTTCTAGAACTAGTTTCAGGTTGATTTGTCCCAGTTCCCATTTCATTCTGAGCTTCCAGTTCCAAATGATAAACATAATCTTCGTACGTACCGGGATAACGGGAAATCAGGCCATTGTTAATTCCAATCACATTGCTGGCAATTAGATTCACAAACGTTCGGTCGTGACTGATGAAAAAAATAGTTCCTGAAAATTCTCTGAGTGCGTTCGCCAGAGCTTCTACGGTTTCGAAATCCAAATGGTTGGTCGGTTCGTCTAAGAGCAGAATATGGCTTTTGCTCAAAAGCAGCCCGGCCAAAGCCAGTCGCGCCTTTTCACCCCCGCTTAAAATCGCCACTTTTTTACGGACATCGTCGCCCTTGAATAAAAAACAGCCGGCAATACTCATGATGTCTTCATTCGTCACACCCGTCGCAGCCGAGCGGCCTAAGTGAGCAAAAATATCGTCTTGCGGATGAAGCATGGACAGCACGTGCTGAGCATAATAAGCGATTTTCAGACCGCTGCCCCACTTAAACGCACCGCCCTTGGGTGCCAATTCACCGGAAAGCGTTTTCAGAAACGTTGTTTTTCCCTGACCGTTGTCCCCCACAATCGCTACGTGAGAGCCCCGGTCGATTTGTAAATGAATCCGGTTTGCCACTACTTTTTCGGGATAGCCGATGGCCAATTCATTACATTGAAGTGCGATCCCAGCTTTATTTTCCACAGACGGAATCCGGATTTTCACGTTGCTCATGGGATGCTGAATTTCAATCGTATCCAGCCGTTCCAGCTGCTTCATTTTGGATTTGGCACGGGAAGCTGTTGAAGCTTTTGCCCGGAAACGATCGATAAATTCTTGGAGCTGTTCTTTTTTCTTCTCCACCGTTTTGTTGTGGGAAATTTTGTGGTGAAGCTGAACTTCTTTGAATTCGAAATACTCTTCAATCGATCCCGGATATAAAGTCAGCTGGCCGTGCTCCACTTCAAGGGTGTGATCACACGTCCGTTTCAGGAATTCCCGGTCGTGTGAGACAATTAGAAATCCGCCGTTGAAATTTCTGAGAAAATTCTCGAGCAGAATGAGCGTACTCAAATCCAAATAGTTGGTGGGTTCATCCAGGATCAAAAAATTGGGATCGTTCAGAAGCATGGCGGTGAGTTTGACGCGGGTTTGATAGCCGCCGGGAAGCGTAGAGATTTTGGTCTCCAGCAATTCGTTTTTGAGTTGAAACTTGGCCGCCAGCTCCGCGCATTCCCATTCCGGCTTCTCGGTATAGCGCATCAGAAATTCAAGCACGGTCTCATGCGGCTGAAACGGATCGTGTTGTTCGAGGTAACTGAGACGGAGCTCTGAATTGGCGGTAATTTTGCCCGAATCCATTTTTTCCTGCCCGATAATGATCTTGCACAGCGTCGATTTGCCCGCTCCGTTTCTTCCGATAAACGCGATTTTTTGGTCTTCGGAAAAAGAAGCGGAAGCATCATCTAAGATATATTTGGCGCCGTAACGCTTTGAAATGTTGTGAAGCTGAAGAAGTACGCCCACGTGAGTCCTTTTAGAAATAAAAAGGTGACAGTCAAAAAATTATTTTCTGACTGTCACCTGTTAAAACATTTTAAATAATATTAATTTCCTTACGCTTTCTTACAACCGGGGCAAACCTTAAAACAACTGGCCAAAATCGCAAGCCCCGAAACACCCACCAAAATATAAATCACTTTCGTAAGGGTGGTGCCGTAACCAAAAACTTGTTCGACCAAATTCATATTGGCCGCTCCCACCAATCCCCAATTCAGGGCGCCGATAATCACCAAGGCTCCGGCAATTTTACAGATCAAACAAGACGTATTTGACATACTGTCTCCTTTTTGGTTGGCATTGCTATACAAAAATCTTAGTTGAAATTATACTAAAAAACCTGGCTTAAGGGAACAGTCCAATTTGATGCAGGAATTGTTCCAGACAATTGTCCAAATTCGCCTGTGGCCAAAGTTTTTTTCCGTGATTTCTGAAGAAGTAAATGACGTGGTCACGGAATTGACCCAGCTCCAAAGACAAATCACTAGCGCGGACGGCCTTTGCCCAAATACGAATGAGTCTTTCAGGTTTAAGCTTCTTTTTGGCAATGATTTTGATCATGTCTTGGATGTCTAATTCCAGAAACCGGGCCATTTTCCCGATGGTCCAATATTCAGGAGCGATTAATTTAATTTCTAAATTCCCCATCTTTTTGTACGGCAAAGTGGTCTTACGGTAATCCAAATAATTAATTCGCGACCAGCCGCCTATATTTTCAGAAAAATTAACTGCAACGCCCGCGATTCGAGCAGCTTTGTCGATGGATTTTTCAAGCCTTGCCTTGGTTTGAGGCGTTTTTCTGGCCAGACGAATTTCAAAATCAATATCAAAACTGGGACGAATATGCCCCATCAAAGAACCGGCGCTGGCTCCTGTCAAAATAATCGTGCCTTTTAACCCAAGTTCACGGTCCAACGTTTTAAAAAATAAATCGATTTGGCGCTTGTTCATCCCATCATTTCCTACGCTTGTGTTCGGCAACTCGCTCACGGACGCTATTAATTTCCTGTGAATTACATTTTGATCTTAGCACGAGCCAAGATTTTTGAAGCTCCTTCACGCGGACTCTTCCCTGATAAGGAAGCACTTTTTGATAGAGCGTTACGAGCGGATCTTTCTGATGCTGAGAAGGCTTTGGTTCCTCCGCCACTTTTTTTGCAATGTGTTCGATTTTATGGCGGCTCAAATGACTTTGAGGAACTTCACCGGTATCTTTGAAAAATTCTGCCGGATGAATGTTAAAGGCGACGGCAATTTTTCTGAGGGTAGAAACCGTAATATCTTGCTTTCCTTTTTCAATATTGGAAAGGTTGGGCTGTGGGATGCCCACCTTTTTAGCAAGGTCTACTTGGGTAAGGTTTTGTTCTAACCTTCTGAGGTAAATTTGAGAGCCGATCGGAACCATGACAAAATATAGCATATTTGCTATAAATGTCAAAAACTCTTTTACAGCTCCAGCTGGTCTTGGAGTTTGGCGGAAAGTTCGTCGATTTGATTCAGAAGATGAGCGGGCAAGAGTCTTTCACCCTCGAGTTCTTTTCGGGTATTGGAGAGTGCCGAGATCAATCGTCTAATTACCGCGTTTCTACGGGCTTGCCGGATTTCGCCGGAATCTTTGACTTCCCGATCGGAAAGAAGACGTTTGACATGAGCACGCACTTCCTTGGGTTCTCGGGCTTCTTCAAAGACATGTTCCCGAAGTGTGGCCACATCTTTATCTTTCAGCAGCGGATTTTTTCGGGCGAGGCGTAAAATATTCACGGATTCGTAACTCGGAATCGTTCTCGGATTCTCATCGCTGGAATTGTGAGATTCAATTACTTTGGGTTCTTCACGTTCCAGATATAAATAGGAACGCGTCATTTTGAGGGCGGTGGCAGGCCTAATGCCAAGTTCTTTTTGACAATAATTGTCAAATTCTAAATAGCCCCAGTATTTGTAAATTTTATTTTTCTGGATCGTATGAAGGTATTGGCCAAGCTCAATCCACGAAGCTTTGTGCCTGCGGGCAACTTCGACTACTTTATCTCTCAACTCATCTTGTTCCATAGTTTTGCTTAGATCTCTTTAGGCAGCGCGATATTTGGATACGTAGTGATTTAATACTTCGCGAATCATCCGCTGATATTTCGTATTGTGTTTTTTTGCTTGTTTTTGAAAAAATTTAATACTATTCAAATCAAGAACGATCGTTACTCGAACTAATCTTCTTGCCTTTACAAGCTCTGAAGGAGGTGGAAGAAAATCCGGTATCGGTGTGAGCTTGCCTGCCGGAAAGTCCTCATCTGTTGGGTCGTCATCCTTATAAAAACTTCTTTTAACGTTTCGTTTTTTCATAGAGTTTTCTTCCCCTTCGCCAATATCCCGCACCAATAATTCGAATTCGGTCAGGTATTTTGACAAATCTAACAGTTAAAATCCTGTCATTTACTTTTCCAATACAGTAAAAGCGTTCTTCAAGCTCGCTGTGTTTTGTGTCAGCAAGGACAAGACGATCAGAATCCTCAAAAGCGCGAGACGCCGTATCGAAATCAACTCCGTGTTTTATCAGGTTAGACCATGATTTCCACTGATCCCACTCGAAATCTACCATAGGACTCCTTTTTGATCAATATAAAAATGTGTATAAATATGCACATAATTATAGTGTTGAAGTTGATAGATAAGATGCGGGTGCTTATCTTTTGCGGGAGTTAAGTTTTTTTGCGGGAGAACGTATTCTAACTAATTCTTAATCTGAATCAACGGCTAATCACCAGTCGACGGGAAAATAATCTTTGAGGAATTTTCCACACCAATGCTTGCCTGAAATAATTCCGGCAAAAAACGGATCGCAAACTCTTGCTGCTCCGTCGACAATATCAAGGGGCGGCTGGAAATCATGCATTTGCTGTTTGGCCAAAGAAAACATAAACGGATCTTCGTCGGTCACCCAACCAGTATCAACCGCATTCATAAAAATTCCGTAATTAGCCAAGTCCCGAGCCGAGGTATGCGTGAGCATATTGAGCGCAGCTTTCGCCATGTTGGTATGCGGATGCCGATCCGTTTTCGTGAAGCGATGAAACTTTCCTTCCATCGCAGATACATTCACAATATGTTTTTGCCCGGTGAAATCTCGTTTCATTATGGTAGATAACTTATTGCACAGAACAAACGGAGCAATCGCGTTGACGAGCTGAAGCTCAATCATTTCGGCCGTTTGAATCTCACCGAGTTTGAGGCGCCAGCTGTTGGTCAAGCGAAGATCCACTTGCTGAAGATCGGCGTCCAGCTTTCCAGTGGGAAAAACTTTTTCTTGGGTGAGCGCTTGGTCGTGAACGTACGGAATTTGAGAAAGTTCAGCAGAAGCAAGTAATCCCATGCCCGTCATTTTTCCGTTCCAGTTGACGGCAAGATCCGTGTGGGTTCGTTTGGGTTGGGCGTCCGTGAGTTGACGTTTACATTCTTCAAAGGGCCTAAGCAACGGCTGAATTGGTTTCGGCAGCTCCTCAAATGGAATTGATTCACTGGCCATTAAATGGGCGTAAAAACCCGGCGGACGGCGAACCGTTTGAGCCGCATTGTTAATTAAAATATCAAGGCGGTCATATTTTTGTTCGACATAATTGCAAAAAATTTCAACGCTCGGGGTATGGCGCAGATCCAAGCCATATATATGAAGGCGGCCTTCCCAGAGATTAAAATCGTCTTCGCGCGAATACCGGAGCGCTGAGTCCACGGGAAAACGCGTCGTGGCAATCACGTGAGCGCCGGCTCTGAGCATCATTAAAGCTGACTGATAGCCGATTTTCAGGCGCGAGCCGGTAATAATCGCCAGCTGACCGTCGAGTGAAGCCGTTTGAAACCGTTTTTCGTAATTAAATTCCGCGCAGCTTGGGCACATGGAGTCATAAAAAAAGTGAAGGCGCGTATAGCTCTTCTTACAAATATAACAATCTTGAGAATTGACGAGTTCAAGATTTCGGGAAGTGCTTTTAAGAGGGACGTCTGCGATTTGTTTCGGGGCTTTAAACTCAGCCTTTTCTCTGGCACTGCGAATGCCGGTGGCTTTGCGAGCCCACCGTTCTTGGTCCACAATTTTATTGCGTTCCAATTTAACGGCCTGTTTTTTTCTGAGGCGAATGACATCCCGGTCCGGGCGAGAAAGTTGTCCGGCAACTTTAATGAGCGCAATCTTGAGTTCTTTGGAGAGACCTGAAAATTCAGCGGTGTTGTGAACCAAATCTTCCAAAAGCGCAAGACACGCTTTGATTTCTGCTTCTGAATATTTTGAAACGTCTACTTGGTTTTCAACTTTCATCTGGGTGGGAATTGCCCCTTACTTTCCCGCTTCCGGAAAAATGCTTTTCTTCCGCGCTCAGGCCTGTGGCTTTTTCCAAATTCTTTTGTTTGAGGAGCGCCTTGCCGATCTCCTTGAGGATGGCTGGGACGAGGAAAACCAAAATGTCCTCCGCCGCCTCCGGGACGAAACGGTTTGGAAAAGTGCCGGTCCTTACCAAAAGAAGGTTTTCTAAATGAAGACCTTTCGGCCGAAAATTCAATCAACTTATCGAGTTTCAATTCCAAGAAGTTGAGCTGCTGCTGGATTTTTTTAAGCATGGCGGCTACGTCAAGCTCGGCCTCCGGTAAAGTTGAATCTTGTCTCACATGTTCGTTCATGATGTTCCTTTCAATTAAGCCGCTTTTTTACGCAGTCTTAAATTTCGTTTTGGAACTAACTGAAATCTAATTCCAATGGTTTGAAGGATGTTAAAAATATTTTCAAAAGCAGGGTTTCCATTTTTGGAGAGCATCTTATAAAGACTCACCCGATTAATTTTAGCGCGACCTGAAATCTTGGTCATTCCACCTTGGGCTTCCAACACATTCCTAAGCGCCATTAAAAATGCTCTTTTATCGCCAGCCTCAAGTGCTGCATTTAAATAAGCGGAGGCCTCTTCCGGATCTTTTAATTGTTTAATCAAAAACTCATAATGATCTACTCCTGCTTTCATTTTGACCTCCTTAAATAATCAATCCAATATGCGTAAGAACGTTGAACGTCACTTTTTTGAGTACTTTTATCGCCACCCAATAACAAGATAACCATTGTTTGTTGATCTATTCCAAAATAAACTCGATATCCCGAAGCAAAATGAAATCGTAACTCAAAAACACCGTTCCCAACATTTTTACTATCACCAAAGTTGCCGCGTAATAATCTATCGATTCTTGCTAAAATTCGGGCTTTTACAGTTGCGTCCTTTAAAGACAGAAACCATTCTTCAAAAGGAATTTTACCTTCGCTTGTTTGATAATGAATGACTTGCTTAAACATGAATGTACCCTATAGGTTACAGGTAGTCAACTAAAATTTACAAGGTGATTTTGAGCTTTTGTACTTGCGGGAGAATTTCTGTGCGGGAAACGAGATGTTACTAAAAAATTAAACGGTTGTCACTTATTTAAATTTCGGTACTGTTTTTATTTTTTGGTGGCTTTGGTGACGAGGGTGTTGTAGCAGCAGAAATCACAATCTTCGTGACATTTTGGGATTTCATCGGAATCTAAACATTTTCGGGCGGCCAGAATCGTTGGCTCCACCCAATTGTCGTTGCCTTCGTAAGAAATAATTTTAATGTCAAACTCAAGCTTTTGATCAAACGCTTCTTTATCTGCAATTCCGTTGCAATAAACGAAGTAACCAACCGGTGAAACATGAAAGCCATTTCTGCGAAAGAGCCACTGGTAGAATTCCATTTGCCTTTTGTATGCAATTTGCCAATCGGCATCCAGACTGACCTCTTCTTTTTTCGAGGTGCTCTTATAATCCACAACAAATAATTCATGGCTTGGATTGACCCACACATCATCGATAGCGCCCGTCAACGTAAAATTGGTGGGTTTGTGCAAATAGGAAACCCCTTTGAACGTGTTTCTCCATTCTTCCAAATCCTTATGTTTGAAAGGCACGGCATCGATGTTAAACGCTTTCATTAATGGATGAGCCAGTTCTTGTTTGCGGTAGGAATCAAATTCTTTCTTCAGCAAAGCATCAACAGCAGAATTAAGACTGAATGGAAACCCCGGCGGTTGTCCAACTCCCAAGCGCCGGTCCAAATAAAAACATCTGGGACAATTTAAAAATAAATCAACTTTCGAGCGGCTGAGTTTAAAGGGCGCAGCGCTTTTGGGATCAAAAATATTTTTTATTCTTTTGCCGTTATAGTATTGGGACATAGTTAATTAACCTTTCGATTGTAACTTTCCAGACTGTCCGCCGATAGGACGCCTGCTTAGTTCTTAGTTCAAAATGGCTTTCATTTGGTGTATCCAATGGGCATAGATTTTATTTTCCTCAAAAATTTTTCCGGCGCGAAGTCCGGCAACCGATTGAGTAATTCCGTATACGGCAATGTCGGCACCGTTGGGCGCCTCACCACCCATCAACTTGCGACCGGCCAAACCATTGGCCCATTCATCTGTTTTTTCTTTTAAAAACAAATCTGGATGTTCAATGTTCTCGCGTTTTTTAATTTTTTTGGCCACCAGCGTCATCACCAAGGCGCCGGAATATTTAATCATTTGTTTCTCGAACCACGAAAATTTGCCGACTTTCGTAATGTAATTAAAGGACTTGAGCGATTCAAAAATGGAACCGTAAATCACAGTCGGCAGGCCTTTTACTAATTTCTCAGACCACGCAAGCCACTCGTCTTCTTTTGCCTGTTCAGCAGAACTGGTTTGAAACACTTTGCGGTTGGGAAATTCTTGATCAATCGATCTCATGATCTGAGTGGAGTCATTGACCTGTTCGCCCTTTGAATTGATATAAATGGGAACAGCGCGGTAGTCTTTTGAGAATTTAATTTCTGTTTTCTTCAAGGGGTGGACTTCGATTGTTTCATAATCCACGCGTTTGTACTGGAGCATGGTTCTGACCTTTGAGCAAAACGGACATGCGGCGTATTGATATAACTTGGGTTTCATAATTCCCTTTCCTGGAGGTGAAAGAACATTTTCCCCAGCCAATTCATCGACATGTTTAGCAATCCATAATTTAATTAATGAAGTGCGCGGAACTCCCACACGCTCGGCTTCCTGATCCACTTTCTTGAGAATTTCTTGCGGAATATCGATGTTGATGCGTTGAACTGGATAATCCACCTTGGCCGTCTTAGGATCAAAATGTTCCAGTATATCTTCTTTGCCTTCATCGAACTTTTTCTCAAGTTCACTCGTCGTAATTTTCTTTTTGTGCCGTTCCTTCATGGGACTTTATCTCCTCTTCATAAACTTTGATTTCATTGGAACGTGATCTTCGAACTGAAATCAAACGAACTCGGCCTTCTCGAACCGTGAAAAAACTAGTATAAAATTTTCCGCTCAATTGAGCGATCCTAAGAAATCTTGGTTCGTCCCTAAAGCGGGCTTCAAGCTCAACGCCCGGAACAAGCCATATTGCTTTTGCTTCTTCTAGTGAAATTCCGTGCTTTACCCTGTTTCTTTCAGATTTACCAGAATCGTACTCAAATTCCATATTAAATATACCCCTTTTTAATACAAAATTCAAACTATATATAGCAAAATGATCTAACTTATTTGATTTAGGGTACTTACGATTTAGAACCTGCGGGAGTTTAGTGCTTATTGCGGGAGTGTTAAGCGAAACGAATTGTACTACAAAACGACCGAATTGTCACCGATGTCTTAGTGGCGGGTCCCCTTAACTGACTCAAAGGCTGACGGTGATTCGCAAAAAGGTGGCGGGTATGGAAGTGCCGCCGTCAGTGCTCTTGTTTTGCGCTTTCGCCAGTGCCACAAGTTGGCTGTGAAATTCCTCTACTTTTCCATTCTTTTGCGCCGCCTCGTATGCGTTCATAGTTGGGCCGTAGAATCGTTCCAATAATTTGATGACCTCTTCCGGGCTTTTGTCAGCCGATATAAAAGAATACGTGTCCTTGATCATGGATATTTTTCCCTTGGGCACTCCGGCCTGACCAAAACGTTCAAGGATGTGAGATTCCACACCCCAAGTCATGGGACTGACGAATCCTTCCGGAGGCGGCGGCGAAAATGACGAGCTGATCTTCAGCAGCTGCGACACGAAGGAGGTTGGCTCATTAGGAATCCAGTTACCCATCACAATACGGCCTCCCGGCTTTGTAACCCGCACCATCTCTTTGGCAACATCGAAGGGCTTGGGCGCAAACATGGCGCCGAATATTGAAATCGTCAAATCAAACAAGTGGTCGCTGACGCCTTGCAAATGGCACGCATCGCCTTCCTGAAATTTCAGACGGCTAAGGCCCGCCTTCTCGGCCCGTTTGTTTCCCGCATCCACGAGATTCCTGGCAATGTCGATGCCCACCACTTCAGCACCCAAAAGAGCAAGCGGAATTGCCGTCGTCCCATCTCCGCAGCCAAGATCCAAAACCTTCATCCCCGGTTTGATCCCGAGCGAACGCACCACGGCTTCGCCGGATTCACGCATGAGCGCGGCAATCTCGGTAAAGTCGCCTTTCTCCCACAATGCTTTGTTCGGATTCATCGTCGTCTCTTTCAATTTTGAATTCATAATCTTTCCTTTCAATTGATCCTATCAAAATTCTAGGGATACCTTACTCATTTCAAATTAAGTTTCATGTCCCCGGATTGGGGTTAACTTAAAGGGCACAGCGCTTTTGGGGTCAAAAATATTTTTTATTCTTTTGCCGTTATAGTATTGGGACATAGTTAATTAACCTTTCGATTGTAACTTTCCAGACTGTCCGCCGATAGGACACCTGAGTTCAAAGTTCACTAACTAATCGATATTCGAATCACAGACTAATAGTTCGGCACATTCGCGGAGTTCATCCTTGGTTACATGAGTGTAAATCTGCGTCGTTGTTATAAATCTATGGCCCAAAAATTCTTGAACTTGCCGGATGTTTTTCGTTTTCCTCATAAGTTCAAATCCAACTGTATGGCGAAGAGCGTGCGGAGAATATTTTCCTTCGATACCAGCACGTTTAATCCATTTGTCTAAATCGTGCTGAACAGCACGCGAACCAATCCGCCTGTGTTTTCGCGAAATAAATAATGGCGCGTCATGAGATACATCTTCATTATTCATTCTCTTCCATTCAAGAAAGCGACAAATCTCCTCCCTGATAGCCGAAGACAGAGGGATATCCCTTTCTTTATTTCCCTTGCCAATCACAATCAAGAGTGATTTGTCTCGTACATCTGCAACATTTAGATGAGTGGTTTCAGCCAGGCGTAGTCCTGTTGAAAACATCAACTTATACATAAATGCGGAACGTTTAGCGAGTTTATTGGGAAAATTCTTTTGAAGGAAATCTAAAAGTTTTCTTTTTTCTTCGGGCGAAAAATATTTTACTCTTTGTCTTTTCATTTTACCCTCCATGGTTTATTTGGAGGGCAAATCGGGAGCAACCGATCTTTACGCGTCTTGCGCAACCCTGGCTGTAAAAGCCAAACTGTTTCTAGATTGACTACATTATAATCAAACAAAAATATGAATCCAGCAATATTCTAAAAATTCTCCGGGATGTCGCAATTTAGGTAAATCATGACATTAATTTTCACGAGTCATTTATTAAATACAAAGATACCATTTCCAAGTGGCCCAGGCTCCAAACAGATTCAAACCTGTTCCCTAGTAAAATGGTATCGTTAGTGTTATTCAATAAAATTGGTTATGCATTTCTCATAAACACCTAATTCAGTCGCTGTTATGAAGTTAACCCAGAAGAAAGGAAATAAAACAAGATGATTATAAGAACGTACATCGATAACATACTTATGTTTTCTTGCTGATCGCGTATCTTCAAAAGAATAAACAAACTGACTAGGTCGCGTCCCCCAACTCGGAATTAAACCAAATGAAAGACCTGTTAGATATTCTTGCGGCAAAGCACTCAAATCTTGGAGACGTTCTACTCGTATTATAAAGTTCGCATCCTCATCATTTTCTGCATAAGCAGCGGAACATCCCTCTTGCTTAAATATATTTATTGTAGATTTAATATATTTATCTCTTAATCGTTGTACCCACTCTTGTTTATCTTCTTTCATACCATAAGTATTAGTGCGGGAATTACTCTTTATAAAAATTGAAAACCTGATATCACATAATTCGTGATGGTTGTGCGTTGTATTAGAATTTAATATATTCCTAATCTGAGGGGTAGCAATCGTACACGAAGGGAATAATACAATCATAGTAAAAATAATTATCCACTTTTTCATACTTATGCCTTTAACGCGCATAACATTTGCTCTTTGAATTTCGGGGTGGATCAACCTGTCTGCTATTCTTCCCATTTTTCCCTTCCTTGTCTTTTGGCCAATATCCAATCTCGTCACTATTTGTTATGAAATACTATTAAATGTCGCATTCGAGGGAGAAAACGAGATTTGCTGTACGTGTCCTCCGCAATGATTCCTGGCACTTTTTTACACCACAAAAACCAAACGTTCTATCAAAAAGACCACGTTTGTGACGGTTTGATTCGCTTCCGTGTAATTTACCAAACTGGTCTGTCTGGCACCCAGTGGCAATAATGCCCCTAATTCATTTCCCCTGGCTGGCCGCTAACTCTGCAGACCCTTTTTTGTACGCGCAATAGTCGCAAGCAGGTGCGGCCGCGGGAATCTTCTCAGACGCGAGACACTTGCGTGCTTCGACTAACGCAGGTTCAACCCAGGAACCATCGCCCTTGTACGGCCACACCTCTATTTTGAATTTAAGAACACCTTTGAAGGCGGGCACATCGGAGTCAACGTTACACCAAATGAAATACCCGTTGTCAGAAACCTTGAACCCGTTCTTTCTAAATAGCCATTGGTAAACTTCAAGCTGCCGCTTCCAGCTTTGCTTCCAGTCATCTTCCAATGAAGCGTCTTTGGTCGTCCACGTCGCCTTATAGTCAAGGACGATGAGCTCGCCATCTTTTTTTTGCCAGACATCATCAATGGAACCAAACACAAGAAAATTTGTGGCAGGATCGAGATACCGGATACCCTTGAAGTTGTTGCGCCATGACCCAAGGTCGGCATGGGCAAACGGCACGGCGTCGATCCCGTGCTGTTTCATAATCGGATGCGGTTCCCTCCTCTCACGATAAACATCGAACTCTTTTTTGAGAAGCTCGTCAACCGCTTTATTGATCTGAAATGGCGGCGTATCCGGTTTCGCCACACCAAGCCGCCGATCCATATAAAAGCAACGCGGGCAATTGAGAAAGTCTTCAATCTTGCTTCGGCTCAGCTCAAATGGCTCTCTTGACGAAGGATCGTACAGCCTACTATCCCGAACCTTATACTGTTTTTTCTTCTGCGAGATCTTCAATAGAATGTCTCAAACTTTTTGGGAGTCCTCAGACTGTTAAATTCAGTACCATGCTCTTCAGCCCGGCCCCTGTAGTAACGGTACGGAAATACTGGTTTGCGGTTTAATTGTGTTAAATTTCCTCACATAAATCTTTTTGCAACCAGTTAATAAATGTAGGCGTATCTTTTTGAGCGCTGAAAATAGTTAATCTTTTTTTCGCCCTTGTTAGGGCAACTAAAAATTTACAAACATTCTCATCTGTGATCATCCCCCGATCTAGAATAAACCTATCATCAAAGTTCGCGAGAAATACATAGTCGCTGGTTAGTCCTTTAGCGCCAAGCATCGTAACTATTTTTATTGGAATGCTCTTATAACTTCCATCCGGAACTGTGCTAGAAATAATTTCTCTTTTTATTTTTTCGACTGTAATTTCTGTGGGATTATACTTAAATTCATCAAAAATTGTTTCGGCTTCTTTTTCTGTAATCTGTTTGTTGTCTTTTATCTTTTTTAAAATTCTTAATATACAAACAACACGCTTTTTTATTTGCTGATTCAGGTGCTCGAAAAACGGCTCTTCTTTATCAATGCTTTTTTTAACAGCCTCCTCTAGGTCTTTTTTAACGAGATAAAAATTAGCAAGTATCCTCCACCCAAGATTACTGTTCTGATCTTTTAAAAGCAACCTATACCCATCCTCTTTGGAAAGAGTGGATCGATCCATAGGAGTTTGAATGTTCTTGAATCCTTTTCTTTTCAAGTCGTTCGCTAATGGCACGATCTGTCGTGACAACGAGCATATAACAAGAACAGAGATGTCTTTATCGATTTCGGCAATATTTCTAACGTGTGCCTCGATGTGAAACGCTGTTGCTTTTTCAAAGACAGGACGTTGCAAAAACAGTTTCGGATTTTCTGTAGATATTTTGTCTTTTTCTTCAGAGTGGAAATATCTAAATACTTTATCAAGCCTGCCTTTCAAAAAACCGAACTTTTTTGCTTTCTCAACTAAACTATTTACAGCATTTACTAATACTTCTGGGCAACGAGAACAATACGGTAATTGAAATGATTCGTAGCTACCAGAATTATGCCTGGTTCGGATTTCATCTGGCTCTGCATATTTAAAGGAGTACAAGGATTGATCATCATCTCCCACAAGCAACACTGGGCTATTCTGTGCAAGCAGATCGATTAATCTCGCTTCTAGCCTGTTAAAGTCTTGGAACTCGTCAACCAATAGCTGAGCGTAGGAGGGGATCGGCTTGATGCCTGATTCAAAAAGCTTAATCAACTCATAAATCGAGCAAAAAGGTCCAACGTAAGCATAGTATTTTCGTCTATCAGAATAGAACTTAAGTTCATCCACATAACCATCCAAAAGTTTGGAAAAAATTTCTTTGAATGAGATATTTTTTCCAAATATCAACTTAAAATCCATTTCGATTACTTCTGTAAGTTTTACAAAAAAATCTGCCTTCAACATACCTCGTGCGAAACTATGAAGGGTTCTTACTTCCGCAAGATCAGATAGCGACTGTCTTAAATCATTCACCAGCTCGTTGATAAAACTCAAAATAAGTTTTTGACCATTTATTTTTTTGCAAATCTCGCCAAAAAGAAACGTTTTCCCTGTGCCGGGTCCTGCCACAATAATTTTCTTGTGGGCTACTGATTGAAGTATCGCATCCGTATATTGCTCTCGATCAAGCTCGTAGTTTGCTTGAAGCAATTCTTTCTCCGTAGTTTTAGATTTTATAGATTCATCAACTTGCATAGTTTATTTTAAAGTTCTCTCTCGACACATCATCAATCGGTTCTGTTTCTAGAGGTGTCGGGTTCAAATCAATCCCGGCACATATGGAAATATTCTGGCGTTGATTTTCACGGTTATTTCAGTATCAATCATCGGGAGAATCGCTTGGGGTTGGACTGGGTGACGGCGTAGCCGAACAGCCGCTGTCGATATACAGAAAAATCCTCCCCTCAACGTTTTCCAAGAAGTGAAAAGTCGGCTTATCGATTTGCTCAAATTCTATGCCGTGATTCCTTTTAAAATCCGCGGACTCCTTGATATATATGTCGATAAGTTGCTTCACAAGTTTTTCTTTTTCATCATTGTTTCCCATAATCTATTTCCCTTCATATCGAATATTAGGCATCCTACTCACGTATACGTTTGCAGCCTACCCACTCGCAGGACGCCTGCGATTCTTTTACTGCGAGGGCTGCGAAAAGCCTGCTGTGGATACCGGGCTAGCTCAGCATGGCGCTGGTAGTACCGCCTCCGATTCGACGATTCAACAGTTTTGCTAAACCAGAACTTTTGGGAATGGTACCGATTAACCGATTATCTTTCGACTAGTTAATTCACATGCTTGCTGTAGCACTTGTTAACATTTTTTCCCGAGATGGACGCCCTTTTCTACGAAATTTGCCTCCTACAAAATTTGTATTGCGTAGATATTTACTGTCTACAAAGCGACCATGAATCAAATGAGAGTACTGATTTTGTAATCGAATATACTCCCTGTTAATGGCATCTGTTTCACCGCCAGGAGGTGCCAAAAATTTTTCGGTTTCAACACCTCGCCGTGCAACCTCACGGCACACGGCTTCCGTAATGAGCTCTGCAAATAAAACGTGCCCTTGGGACGTTTCATTTCCATTGCCAACTTCATCAAAGTACAAAGCTACCGATGGCGCTTTCGAAGCGATTACAATGGTAGAACTAGTCCTGTCGTAACGCACTCTTTGCTTTGGCTCTGCTGTCGGATCAAATTTAACTTCCCGAAACAAACCACCTCCATCACGTTTTTCATGGGGCTCATGAGTAACAGCCTTTTTCGAGACAATTTTTACTAATGCTTCCGCTCTGCAGCCACTTGCGGTTGCGGTCACTATTGATTCTTCTCCAACTCGTCGCCCTTCCAATTCAACATAAGCCT